>Ga0310786_10000270_pt1 | contig 86243 bp, 73 predicted proteins | sample AusTroGonzalo_MG_FD_203881 | JGI IMG/M metagenome (GOLD analysis project Ga0310786, IMG submission 203881) | Bovine rumen microbial communities from tropical cattle in Woodstock, Queensland, Australia - Gonzalo_03 (v2) (version 2) | ecosystem: Host-associated > Mammals > Digestive system >... | reverse complement strand
GATGGCTTCTACCGCAACGAGGTGACGGGCAGGAACAGTGCGGCTACCATCAAGCTGCGCGCTCTCACGAACCTGGATGGCCGTTCTACAGCGAACATCAACCTGGTGACCCACCTGGAATACGACCGAGTGCAGCGACTCGTTACCAAGGATAACAAGTCCGTAATCGAGGCGAAGCGCGCTGCCGAAAAGTCTCTCTTTGCGGCGTTCAACATCGACAACTCCGGTTTCAAAGGTTTTGCCGAAGACCTCAACATATTCAAGGAAGGTGATGGCAACGCTGCCTTGCTCGCTGTTTCCGCAATGCTTCAGGGTGACCGCAACGAGTCCGAACTTACTGCCTTGCTTGCGTCCTTCAGTGTGGATCTGGGCGATAACGGCGTGTGGGACGATTCCCTGCAGCGTGCGCAGATTGCCGACTGGGCGATGAAGGCCGATGTTGAAGGTCGGCTTGCCACAATCCGTGCGAACGTAGAAGGCTGGAAACTGAGCGACAGCGAACCTCCCGCATTTGAGGGCCATGTTACGAACTTCTGGACAAAGGAACTCGATGTTCCCGCTTGTAGCGAGAGCAATCCAGGGCGCCTCTTTGCCATAAAGAACGAAAAGTCCTCTTTCTACGCAAAGAACGATTCCGTTTACACCGCAGGCGACAGCAGCCTGGTACGTCTGATTTGCGATGCCTCCGGTGAAACTCCCGCATGGCGATTCGCTACCGATATCGAGAAGAATATCGCTGCATTTACCAATCCGAGTGAGGGCATGGTTAAACGTGGGTCCATCGATACAGTGAATGTTTTCGTGTACGAAAAAGGTTTGTGGCGTAATGGAACCGACTTGGACAAGTATCTGGAATTCAGTTGCATCGCCAATCGGGTGGGAACGATGAAGAGCAAGGCGGGAAAATTGGATACAACTTGGTATAAATGCGATACAGATCCAATCGCATGGCGTGAGGCTACAACAGCCGAAGCGGATACAGCACTGTTTGGCGTACCTCAAACAGCGAAGGATTCAGTCAAGGCGGGTAACATAGACAAGTCTCACGTATATGTTTATGAAGATGATGGCTGGCGTCGCGGCACTGATCTCGATCGCGAAGATGGTCTTGGAGGTTGCATTGCCACCCGTATAGATTCTGTCCGTCAGAAGACCGGGGCTATTGGTGCGGATGGCTGGTATAAATGTGTTACCGATGTAGACGAGTTTGCCGATGGTGTTAAAATTCCGTCTGTATGGCGTCGTGCATCGAGTTATGAAGTTGATATGATTGACTGGAATTTGAATAAGGATTTGACTGGAAAACTTTTGCCTGGAACCTATTCTGGAATGACCATGGTGTGGGATAGCGACACTCTTAGGCAGGCTACCGAAACGGAAAGAAAGTTACGCAGAGCGTGCGTGAGTTATATATACGGAACCCAAGATCGCCTCGCCAATTCGCTCCTCTATAGTTGCACTAGGAGTGGTTGGTCTCAAAAGGGAAGTTTTTCGGATCATAGGACATATCATGTCATTCAACTCTATCATGGTGTTCTGATTGGAAACCAGACATGGATGACGAGTAACCTGAATTATGCAACAGAAAATAGTTACTGTTATGATGATATTTCTAGCAATTGTGAAAAGTACGGTCGTTTGTACACCTGGTCCGCAGCAATGGAAGCTTGTCCTGAAGGATGGCATTTGCCGAGTAAGGAAGACTGGCATACATTAATTACCTATGTAGGCGGAGAGAATGTGGCAGGGGATTTGCTCAAGTCGCAGACGGGATGGAGCAAGAACGGCAATGGCGTGGATGCCTATTCCTTTACTATTCTGCCTGCTGGACACTATGACAATGTGGGCTATATCGATGAGGGCACCTACGCGAATTTTTGGAGTTCCACTGAGTACGTTGGAAGCTCGTTCTATGGTGACAAATACGCTTACTATGTGAATTTGGCCTGCGGCGACGGAGGAATTGCCGTGACGAACAACACCAAGACCCTCGGTTTTTCAGTACGTTGCGTCAGTGACGTTGTATTGGAATGACGCTCATAAACCCAATCGACTTAATATGGTAATCAAACCGCCGACTCCTCCCGAGCCGGCGGTTTTGCTTGATAAGCAAATTGACGCGCCGTTTATCTTTTTCTAAATTTGCATCCCCATTGAGGATGTATGATGTTAGATTTGACAAGTTTTTTTGATGGCATGTCGAAACCTCTTCTGCGCGAGGTGCATGCCAAGGCTTATGGTAAGAAGGGTCTCCTGAATAACGCACTTATCCAGTCCGAGGTCCTGAGTCATTTTTCGAACAGGGAACGTGTTTCCAAACTTTTTGCGCACATGGAACCGTGGCAAAAGCGCTGCCTGAACTTGATTTATCACAGTTCGTCGCGCGGGCTCACGTACAACGAGCTGCGCCTTACGGTGCCGGTGGCGAAGAACAAGGAACTGAGGCTGTTCCTTCTGCAGATGTGCCGCGAGTACCTGCTGTGGCGGTCGCAGGCATCGGGCGTGGCGGTGTATCACGGGTTTGCGGACTTTGCCCACTGCTTCGATATCGAACTGCAGGAAATTTCCGATGCTGGGAAGCCTTTCCAGGAATACGGGAGCCTGCTGGCGTGGCATATCTGCCTGGTGCTCTCGCTTGCGAAGCGCGGCGAGATACGCGTGAACACGAACGGCACGCTGAACCGTCGCAGTTACCAGATTTGCCTTTCTGCCTTTGCCGCGTCGGCGAAGGTTTCCCCGAAGGCCTGCGAGAACGAAGTCACCTTGATTTTCAGTTTCCTCACGCAGAGGGAGTGGCTCGAGCAGGAAAATTCGTTGCTCTACCCGTCGGAGGTTGCCTACGAGTTCTTGCGCACGAGTGGTTTCCGCCTGCACCAGTACGTGCTTACCTGGTGGCTCGAGGCCCGCTTCCGTAACGACGCGCTCCACATGAAGCGCCTGCTGCGCTGCGTTGCCGAACCCCGCGGCGTGTGCGATGCTGCGTACCTCTTCTGGGTCATGGACCCCTCCAGTCGCATTCTCGAATCGAACAAGCACCTCGCCTGGGAATACCTCCCGCGCCCCATGCGCGAACTCTGGCTTATTGGCCTCCTGAAATTCCAGTTCGAGTCGGGCAAGGTTTCCGCGGTCGCCGTGAGCGAGATCGGCAAGGAATGGCTCGCGAGTTCCGTGCTCCCGCAGAACGAGGGGCAGGTGTCGATGCTCCCGAACTTCGACCTGGTGGTGAGCGCCTCCATGTCGCCGCAGCTTTTGTTCACGGTGGCATGCCTTGCCCGCGTGAAGAACGACGAGGCGTTCCTCTGCTTCAATTTCGACAAGGACACCTACATCGCGGGCCTCAAAAGCGACATTCCCGAGTCGGCGATGGAACAGCTTATCGCCTGGATCAAGCCGCCCGAGAACGTGCTCTCCACGTTCCGCGAGTGGAATGCGTCGTTCTATGGTGCGAAGGTGCGCACGGTGCGCCTCCTCAAGATAGACGACCTCAAGATATTGGGCGAGCTCACGCGCTTCCCGCAGTTCATGGAATGCGCCGAGGAGTACATTCCCGGTTACGGGTTCGTGCTCGACCCCAAGAAGGAGGCGCAAGCGTTCGGCATCCTCGAGAGTTTCGGCTATTGCCCGTTTGCCGACCGCTCCGCGAAGAAGCGCGACCGTGCGCCTACCGACGAGTGGCGCAAGGAATTTGCCATTGCCTGGCCCAACGAGGGCAGCGTGGACTACGAACTCAAGGACGACGTGGACGAGGCGACGGTGCAGTCGGCACTCAATTCCACGAAGTACGGCTCCGTGTACCAGAAGCTCGATTCGTTCGACCTGGTGAAGGTGTTACGTTATGCGAAACTCACGGGCACCTACCTCGCGGCGAAGGTCAAGGATCCCACGAAGCGTGCCGAGAAGATGCGCGAGGTCGTGTTCACCGTGCATGCGCTGCACCTAGCGAAGGCCCCCCTCAACGTGGAAATTCTGGAAAAGGGTGCCGAGGCGGGCGCTCCGCTCCAGCTTTCGTTTATTCAAGAAATCAAGGTAATGCAAAATATTGTTTAAGGCAGCGTCTGGGCGTAGCCTGCGATGTCCTTCATGTCTTCGAGCGAAATCTCGTCGTAGTAGGGTTCCATGTTGCGGGCCTCGTCGCCGAAGTTCATCTGGTACCAGAACGTGGGCATGTCCTCGCGTGCGCGCTGCCCTATGTAGATGGGTCTCCCGGTGGGGTTCACGTTCACGCGCCTGCCGTCTTCGCCGTGGCAGGGCCTGCAGTTCTGGTAAAAGAGCTTTTCGCCGCGCTTGAGGTTTGCTCCCTTTATTTTCCCGTCCTTGCCGAGCAGCTTGTATACGAGGTATGCCATGCGGGCATCCTCGCGGGTGAGCGTGTCTCCCGGCGACCCGGGGGCGGGCGCATCTTTAGCCTGCGCGGCATCTTTAGCCTGCACTGCGTTTGCAGCCTGCGCGACTGCCCCGGCGGGGGGAGTATCTGCGGCTATCCCGACCGCCGCCCCGTAGAGGGCGGTGAGTAGGCCTGCGATAAACGTTGTCTTGCGCAACTGCATGCATTGAATATAAAAAACGTGCTGTCCGGGGGCCTGTCGCCCATAGGCGCGATGTTGCTTTCGGCAGAACTTGCTACCTTGTTGCCATATGAATACTCGAATTTTTTTGCCGGCTGCGCTTCTGTTTGCCGCAACCGTATATGGAGGTGCTGCTATGCCCGGTTCCCTCGAAGAATCGCTTCTGCTGAATGGCCGCTGGTCTATGCAGGATTCCTGCCTGTGCGCAAGCGCCCCCGCGGTATCGATTTCTTTTAACGCCAAGACGACGGAAGTCTCGTTCGACATCGAGGGCATGGCGCGTTTTCGCCTGGATATTGACGGCAAGACGCAGAAGTACTTCACCTCGAACGAGCGCAAGACGCAAAAGTTCAAGGCCCCGAAAGACGGCAAGGAACACCTGTTCCGCCTGATCAAGGTGAGCGAGTCCAACCCGGGCAAGATCTGCGTGCGCGACATATCGCTTGCGAAGGGCGGCACCTTCGGGGAACGCCCCAAGCAGTCTAGCCGCCGCATTGAGTTTATCGGTGACTCCTTTACCGTGGGTTACGGCGTGGAGGCGAACAACGTGAATGACGGCACTCCGTTCGAGAAGACGAACAACACCAAGAGCTACGCCTTCTTGCTTGCCGAAGGTTTCAAGGCAGATTACCATGTGAACGCGGTGAGCGGTCGCGGGCTTGTGCGCAACTACGCGAATATGGTTCCCGAATGGACCATCGAGCATTTGTACGACTACACTGTGATGGGCGCGCCCGAGGTGGAGAGCAGTCCGGAGCGCTGGGACTTCGATAGGTTCCACCCGCAGGTCGTGGTGATATTCGTGGGCATCAACGATTTCCAGGGCGATCCTCCGTATGCGGATGCGAACAACTTCAGGGAAACGTACGCGAAACTCTTGGACAGACTCCGCAAGCTGCACCCCGGTGTGAAGTTCCTGCTGGTCTCTACCAAGACGTGGCCCAACGATTCGCTTACGCCCGAGGTGGAAGAGATTTACAAGTCGCAGGTCGCTGCAGGTCATAACGACCTTTTGTATAAAGTTGTTTACACAGAGAACACTGCGCTGCACGGGCATCCGAGCGAAATGTCGCAGAAGGAACTCGCGAACACGCTCAGACCCCTCGTCGGTCGCCTGGGCGGGTGGCTTTCTCGCTAGTGCTGGTGTTTTTTTCCCGCGTAATATTTTATTTTTATCGATACGGGTTGTAGGAAGGAAAATATTATGTCTAGGATAATGGAAAAGATATACGCCCTTTTCAGGATGAACATCCTGATTTTCGTGTTGCTTGCCGCGACGGTTATTGCTCTTTTTGCTTACCAGAACGGCCTAGACGATATTGTATTCCTGAACCTTTCTGACTACCCTTACGTTATTGCTGAGACGGATAGCGCCGACGGCGGCTCCTCGGCGGTGGCGATTACCCGTACCGATTCCTCCATCATCGTGGACTACGAACTGAAGGAAGGCTATGCATACCCGTATGCGGGCGTGAAGATTCTCTTGGGCGACGGCAAGATCAAGGGCCGCGACTTCTCCAAGTTCGACAGCATCTTCGTGTGGGTCAAGCCCCGCGGCGAAGGTACGGTGCGTATCTATTTCCGCGGCTACGATGCGGACTTTTACCGCGAGGGCGACGAGGGTTCCCTCAAGTTCAACGAGGTGGAGTTCTTTCCGCTCGAGGAAACATACCCGGCGGTGTTCGTCCCGCAGGAATTCCGCGTGGCCTCCTGGTGGGTGGCGCAGAACGAAATCAACGTGCACAAGGCCCGCGTGGACCTTTCGAACATCCCGCTTATCGAAATCCAGACCGGCACCAACGCCCCGCTTGGTTACGGAACTCTTGAAATTCGCGGGTTCTGCTTCAAGGGCAAGAAGATTGCGAAGCTCGACCTCGTGACCATCCTGGTGGCGCTCTGGTTCGTGACCTTCCTCATCATTCTCGTGATTCGTTTCTTCGACTACAACCGCGAGCGTGCCGCGAACAAGAAGAAACAGGAAGAACTTGAGAAGTACTTGGCCGCCCTCGAGATCGAGAAGAGCGAGTACGAGAAGTCCAGCCGTACCGACCCGCTCACGGGTTGCCTCAATCGTGCCGGCTTCGGTAGCGTGCTTTTGCGCGAACAGGAGAACCTGACCAAGAATGGCAGTCCGGTCTCGTTCGTGCTGCTCGACATCGACCATTTCAAGGAAGTGAACGACACCTATGGCCACAATGTGGGCGACGAGGTGCTCGTGAACCTCACCAAGCTTATCCAGGGCAAGATCCGTAACAGCGACAGCCTGGTGCGCTGGGGCGGCGAGGAATTCGTGATCCTGTGCGGCGAGACGCCCATCCAGAACGCGCAGTTCCTGGCCGAGAAGCTCCGCGTGGCCATCGAGAACACGCAGCTTATCAAGCAGCAGCAGATTACCTGCTCGTTCGGCATTTCCGAGATGATGCCGGGCGAAGACCCGAAGCGCCTGTTCGAACGTGCCGACAAGGCCCTGTATGCCTCGAAGGAAGGCGGCCGCAACCGCGTGACGAGTGCGACCTACAGGCGCCAGTCCCGTTAGCCTATGTCCCGTATAGCGACATTCCCGCTAGTTCTTGCGCTTACCGCTGTGCTGGCTGTTCTCCTGCTTGCCTCTTGTGCCCACAAGGAACCGGAAGTGGACTTCAAACCCATACAGCTGAACTGGCGTGCACTTTCGGAGGCGGCGGAAGCCCACCCCGAAAAAGATGCCTGCGTGATTGCCATCACGTCGCAGATCATGCGCGACAGCCTGGTCCGAGCATCGAGGTTCGAGTCGCTAGACTACGACGTGAACTTCGAAATCAGGGGCGAAAACCTCGAATTTGAGGGAATTTGCAAAAATTCCGGGGCGGGAAGTACCACCGAGTGCCGGTTCAGCGCCGTTTGTTCCGGTGCCCAAAATGTCGTTGTAAAATTTCACAACGGAGACTAGTCCAAAGTCCTACCCTTCGGGCCCGGATAGTTTTATTTTTAAAGTATTAGCAGTCACTGCCTTAGTAACTGTTTTGCCTTAATTTGGGATGTAACGACAAGGATAATTCTGTGAAGCCGATATTTGAATATACAGACTACCGTGAATGGATCCGCGACGCGTTTGATGACTTCAAACAGCGCAAGAGCGTTATATCCTGGCGTTACATGGCCATGAAGCTCGGTGCCGACCCGGGTAACCTTTTGCGCGTTTCCCAGGGCAAGATCCACCTGACGCTCTCGCTGGTGAAGCCCATGGCCGAGTTCTTCGGGCTCGACGAGAAGGAGACCGCCTACTGGACGGAACTGGTGTGCTTCGGCCGTGCCAAGACCGACGCCGAGGCCCTGAACCACTACGAGAAGATGCAGATTCTCAAGGGAATCCCCCTCAAGAGGCTTGCCAAGAAGGAACTGGAGTTCTACCGCCACTGGTACTGCAACTCCATACGCTCCATTATTGGCATTTGCAAGTTCAAGGACGACTACGAGGGCCTTGCGGAGTCCTGTACGCCCCAGATTACGGTGGAAGAGGCGAAGAGCGCCGTAAAACTTTTGTATGATTTAAACATGATCTCGAAGGACAGGGATGGCTACTGGAAGGTGAACGATACCTTCGTGAGCACCGGCGGAAACTGGCGTTCCGAGGCCGTGCGTACGTTCCAGAAAGAGACCATCCGCCTCGCGGGCGAATCGCTTGAAAGGCATACCCCGCCGCTTCGCGATATTAGCACGGTGACCATGACGTTCAACATGGACGACATCGCGCTTATCCGCGAGAAGATCAAGGAATTCCGTAGCGAACTCTTGCGCATGTCGCAGGAAGGCGACGGTGACGATACCGTATTCCAGCTGAACGTGCAGCTGTTCCCGATTGGTTTTGCTAAAAAATTGCAGGAGAAGGAAAAATGAAAAAGTTGCTTCTTCTGATACCGATTGCCCTCTTGGGCTGGTCATGCTCCTCGGCTCCCGACAATTACGTGAAGGGGCCCGGCAGCGAGACCACGAACGGACTTGCCCTTGTTGAAGGCAAGCCTGCCTCTTACGCGTCCGTGGCGCTCCGCAAGGTGGACTTCAAGGCAGAAACCGCTGCCGAGGAGAACGCCCTCGTGATTGCTGATGCGTATGCCGATGCCGAGGGACGTTTCAACGTGAAGATTCCTGACGACGGCAAGTACCGCCTTACGGTGGTTCATGACGGTGTAGCCTTCTCGAAGGTGGTTGCGCATGGCGACTTTGACGAGTCCGAGGGCGCAGTTGCCACCGATACGGTGAACCTCGTCGCGACGGCCCTTTTGGCCGGCGTGGTGGACGTGCCCGAGGGTAGCGCCTCCGTGTGGGTGGGCGTGAAGGGCACTGACGTGCTCGTGAAGACCGATTCCAACGGCTGGTTCGCGTTCCAGGCACTGCCGGCGAACGATACCTTGCACCTGTACTTTGTGGACGAAAGCTACAAGGATGGCCTGGGCGAGGAACCTGTGTACGTGAAGCCGCGCGAATCCGTGCTGAAGGATTACCGCACTCCGGCGGACTCCGACGAGGGGAAGGTCGTGGTGCTGGATAAGGACGGCGAGGTTGCCGCATACGCGACGGTGGCGCTGCGTGCTGCCGATGCGAAGGTCAAGAATTACGTTGTCCAGAACGCGCTGGTCGAATCGGATGCCCGTACCGATGAAAGGGGCAGGTTCGCCATGGAATGGCCCGAGAATGGCGATTACCGCCTGACGGTTGTTGCCGACGGGTTCGCGTTCTCGAAGGTGATGAGCGCCGAGGATCTTTCCAAGCTCGATACCGTCAAGCTTTCTGCGACGGCCTCCGTTTCGAGCAAGGTGACGCTCCGGAGCAGCGATGAATATATGTGGGTGGGCGTTTACGGCCTCGATATTCTGGTGAAGACGAACGACGTGGGCGCCTACGTGCTTCCGAACGTGCCTGCGGGCGACTCGCTTTCCATATACTTCGTGACCGCCGACAGCCTCAACGAACCCTATGCGGAATGGAAGACTCTCGTGAAGTCGAGCAGCACGCAGTTCCTGAACCCGGTGAAGGTTTTGCAGGACTTTGAAGATGTCGGCAAGGACTGGTACCTGAATACGGACAGCCTCAAGAAGGGTACGGAACTCAAGCCCGCGACCAACGTGAAGGACGGAATTGTGTACGATTCTACCCGCAAGTCGAACGTGTTCCACGGTACGTACAAACTAGCAAACGACGATTACGCCTGGGCGCTTGTCGGTACTGCGTTTGAACATAACATGAAGTTCTCCGAGATAGACTCCGTGGTGTTCTACGCGAAGGGCAATGGAAGCATTAGGCTCTCGCTGGAGAACTATATCGACCAGAACAAGAACCTGAAGGCCGCCACCGAATGGATTTCGCTCAATTCCAAGTGGCAGCGCATCAGCGTGAACCCGGCGGAACTTTGCGTGGGTGTCGCGACGACGGAATCCTGCTTCACTTCTTGGAGCGGCGTTAAGAGTTGGGTCAAGCAGTTCCACATATTCGTGGAAGGCGGCTCCGAATTCTACATCGACGACGTGACCCTCTACGGAGCATTGTTCTAGAGCGTTACCTCCGCCACCTGCAATTGTCATCCCCGCGAAGGCGGGGATCTCTTATTTTAACGTTATTTGGCGGGTGGTACCATTGTTTGTAAACCCGAATTTAAGTATCTTTGGGGTATGGAAAATCTCGAGAAAGAATCTGCGATTGCGCAGGACTATTTGTCCCGCGTGGCTAGTGAAGCGGAAGCCAAGTTTGAAGAACATCTGCCCCCCGAAAGTGACAGGCCGTGCCGTTTGCACGAGGCCATGCGCTACTCCATGTTTGCTGGCGGCAAGCGGCTCCGCCCCGCCCTCGTGAAGGCTACTTTCGACATGTTCGGCGGCAAGGGCGACAAGGTCTGGCTTGCGACAAGCGCCCTCGAGATGCTGCACACCTTTAGCCTGATTCACGATGACCTGCCCTGCGTGGACAACGACGACTACCGCCGTGGCAAGCTCACGAGCCACAAGAAGTTTGGCGAGTCGACCGCAGTCATGGCGGGCGATGCCCTCTGTGTGCTTGCTTTTGAACTGATGGGCCGTGCGGGCGATGCGCGTGCAATCGAGGTGTTGGCGCACCTGCTGGGTACCTACGGTATGATCGGCGGCGAGATGACCGACATCGAGTGCGAAGGCAAGGCCGTTGACCTGGAAACCGTAGACTACATCCACTACCACAAGACGGCAGCCCTTATCGAGGCGGCCCTCCAGGTGGGAGCGATGCTCGCCGGCGCCGACGACAAGTCCATCGCGGCTATCCGCAGTTACGGGCGTTCCATCGGGCTTGCGTTCCAGATTGTGGATGACATTCTGGACATTGTTTCTACGACCGAGGAACTGGGCAAGGATGCCGGTTCCGATATCGAGAAGGGCAAGGCGACCTACCCGTCTATCGTGGGGCTCGAGAAGTCCCGCGAACGCGCCCACGAACTTTACGAGGAATCCCTGAAGGCATTGGATGGCCTTGCAGGCGATACCTCCATCCTCCGCGCGATTGCCGCGTTCATCATTACCCGGGTTAAGTAATGGAATTAAAAGACGTAAAGTCGCCCCAGGATATAAAGCACTGTTCTGTAGAGGAACTGAACGGCCTCGCTAAGCAGGTGCGCGATACGATTATCGGGCAGGTCGCGAAGCATGGCGGGCACTTGGCCTCTAGCCTGGGTGTCGTGGAACTCACGCTTGCGCTCCACTACGTGTACAACGCTCCCGAAGACAAGATCGTATGGGACGTGGGCCACCAGGCTTACGTGCACAAGCTCTTGACGGGCCGTTACGACAGGTTCGAGACGCTCCGCCAGCAGGGCGGTATTTCGGGATTCCTCAAGAGGTGCGAGAGCGAGTACGACTGCTTTGGTGCGGGGCACGCGACTACGTCTATTTCTGCAGCCCTCGGGTTCGCTGTGGCGCGCAACCACTTTAACCGCAAGAACAACGTGGTGGCTGTCATCGGTGACGGCTCCATGACGGGCGGTATGGCGTTCGAGGCGCTCAACAATGCGGGTGTATCGAAGCAGAACATGACCATCATCCTGAACGACAACAGGATGAGTATCGCCCCGAACGTGGGCGGGTTCAGCAAGTACCTGAACCGCGTGATTTCGGACCCGGTCTACAACAAGATGCGCTCTGACCTGGACCGCCTGATGAAGCGCGTGCCCGGCATTCTGGGCAGCCGTTTCCGTGACCTGTTCTTGCAGGTGGAATCTGCCGCGAAGAACGCGCTGAAGCCCGGTGCATTCTTCGAGGACCTGGGCATACGCTACTTTGGCCCCATCGACGGTCACGACATCAACGAGCTTATCATGATTCTGAAGCGCGTCAAGTCGCAGCCCGGTCCGTGCATTGTGCACGTGCTTACCGAGAAGGGCCGCGGTCTCGATGCTGCAGTGAAGAACCCCTCGAAGTTCCACGGTACCGGGCCGTTCGATCCGGAAAGCGGCCTTCCGCTCTCGCCGGGGAGCCCGAACCCCTCGCTCACGAGCGTGTTCGGCAAGACCCTCCTGGAACTTGCGAAGAAGGACAACCGCATCATGGGCATTACGGCCGCCATGCCTTCGGGCTGCGGCATGGACATCGTGGCGAAGGAACTGCCCGACCGCGTGATAGACGTGGGCATTGCCGAAGAGCATGCCGTGACTTTTGCCGCGGGCCTTGCCTGCGACGGCATTGTGCCTGTGGTGGCCATCTATTCGAGCTTTATGCAGCGCGCCTACGACCAGATTATGCACGATATCGCGCTCCAGAACCTGCATGTGGTGCTGGTGCTCGACCGCGCGGGCCTCGTGGGTGCCGACGGCCCCACGCATCATGGCGCTTACGACCTCTCGTTCCTGCGCACGGTGCCCGGGCTTACGCTCATGGCGCCCAGCAACGAGAACGAACTTAGGGATATGATAACCGCCTCCATCGACATGGAAGGCCCTGTCGCTATCCGCTATCCCCGCGGGACGGCTCTTGCCGAAACGCTTATGCCCCCTGCAGGGCCCTTCGACGCGAAACTCCCGAAGGTGCTTGAACAGGGGTGCGATATCCTGCTCCTCGGGGCAGGCTTCATGACAAACGAACTGAAGAAGACTGCGAAGGTTCTTAAAGAACACGGCTACAAGCCCACGTTGGTGGATGCGCGCATCATAAAGCCGCTCGATACGGAAGCCTACCGCAGCCTGTTCGAAACCCACAAGGTCATTGTCACTCTGGAAGACAATACCCGTATCGGCGGATATGGTTCCGCCGTCATGGATCTCATGGTCGACCTCGGAATTACGGACAAGAAGTTGTTCCGCTTCGGGTTGCCGGACCGTTTTGTGGAACAGGGCGAAATCCAGAACCTGTACAAACTCTTGAAAATAGACGGTGAATCCGTCGCACAACAATTGATGGAAAGACTATGAGCGAAGAAAACAAGCGCACAGTGAGAACGACTCTTACCCGCAAGTTCGGAGTGAGCGAGAAGAAGGACGAACGCCGCCCGCGCAAGGACGACGGGGAAGGCAAGAAGTTTGGCGACCGTCCGACTTTCGGCGGACGCCGTGACGGTGAACGCAGCGGATTCCGCGGCGACCGCCCGCGCGGGCTGCGCGAAGATGGCAGCAGGCGCGAGGAATTCGGCAGGCGCGATGGCGAAGGCCGCTTTGACCGCGAGCGCCGTCCGCGCCGCTTTGGCGACCGCCCCTTCGGTCGTCGCGATGGGGGCCGTTTTGGCCGTGGCGATCGCCCGTTCCGCAGTTTTGACGGTGCGGAGAACGCTCCGGTATACCGCCAGCGCCCCGAGCAGAAGGAGGCCGTTGTCGACGAGAATATTGACGAGGCCGCACTCGAAGCGCGTGCCGCGCAGGCGGAAACGGTCGCCGAAGGCGCCGGGAACCCGCCTTGGTTCCGCAAGCTCCTGGCTGTTACCACCGAGAAGGGCCGTGAACGCGAAGGCCGGTTCCTCGGCGAAGGCGTGCACGTTGTTGACGAGCTCGTGAGCAAGCACAGGGAAATAGTTATCGCCATCTACATGGTGGAAGGGTTCGAGAACGAACCGCTGGTCGAGAAGATCAACGATGCCGAAATTACGATTCACGTGCTCACCGAAGACCAGATGAAGCAACTCTCCTCGACGGTCACCACGCAGGGCATTATCGCGCATTGCCGCATTGCAAATACCAAGCCCGTGTACGATTCGAGCCGCAGCGTGATTACGCTTGTGGATGCGGTGCAGGACCCGGGCAACCTGGGCACGCTCTTCCGCACGAGCCTCGGGTTCGGTTCCGACGGCATGGTGCTTGGCCGCGGTACGGTGAGCCCGTTCAACCCGAAGGTGGTGCGCGGTTCCTCGGGAACGTTCCTGCGCGTGCCTTTCGAGTTTGACATCGACCTCATCGACCATATCAACTTCTTGCGCAGCAAGGGCTACACCATCATCGCGACGGACCTGCACGCGAAGCAGACTATTCGCGACATTCCCGCCCGCAAGCTTCGCAAGATGGCGTTCCTCGTGGGTAACGAGGGTGCGGGCACGAACCCCTACTTTATCGAGATTGCCGACGAGACGGTAAAGATCCCGATGAGCAGCGAACTTGAATCGCTCAACGTTTCCGTGGCGCACGGCATCCTCAGTTACGAGGCCGCGCAGATCCAGGAGGAACTCAAGTAATGGCGAATTTCCATACACGTCTCGAACAGCGCATTGCGCAGTGCGGCAATCCGGTGTGCCTCGGCATGGACCCGGTGCTCAAGCTAATCCCGCTCGAAGGGAGCGCCGAAGAAAAGATCAAGCGCTTCTACATGGAGATTCTTGAATGTGCGCTGCGCCGTAATGTTACGCCCGCCGTGGTGAAGCCCAACAGCGCATATTACGAATGCGTGAGCGTGCAGGCGATGCTTGTGCTGCAGGAACTCATCACCGCTTACAGGAGTGCCGGCATCCCCGTGATCCTCGATGCGAAGCGTGGCGATATTGGCAAGTCGAGTGCGGCCTACGCGAATGCCGCTTACGACGTGTATGGCGCCGACGCGGTTACGGTTTCGCCCTGGATGGGGGCCGATTCCGTGGGCCCGTTCATTCGCGAGAACAGCGAGAACGGTGCATATGTATTGCTCCGTACCAGCAACAAGGGCGCACACGATTTCCAGGACATGACCGTTGTCCGCGGTGACGACCCGCGCGACAATGCGCAGGCGTTTTATTTCGTCGCCGACAAGATTATGGAATGGGATGGCTCTCTCGGATACCTGGGCGCTGTCGTGGGTGCAACCCACCCGGAAGAACTCGAGCAGATTACCGCCTACACGGTGGCTAAGAAGCACGAGATTCCCTTCCTGATTCCTGGCGTGTCTATCCCGGGTGTTCCCGGCGGTCAGGGTGGCGATGCGAAGACTGTGCTTACCGCAATTGCGAACGGCGGTGGCAAGCGCAAGTTCCACGTGCTCAACAGCAGCAGTGGCCTGAATTTTGCATGGCAGCGCAACAACACGCCGGCGAACTTCGCGAACGACTGTATCGACGCACTTGAAAAACTGGCGGAGGCGTGCGCTTTCTAGGCCCGGCTGAAGGTTAGCCTATGCGTTTCCTTGTCCCCATAGTCCTTGCGGTTGCGGTCATTGCGCTTGCGTTCAACTTGGCAAAGCCGCTCCCTAGTACGAACTTCGACGAGTCGTTCTTGCCGAAAGCATCTTCCGTGAAGTACATTGCCGCAGGTCACGATGCTTCCGTGGCGGGGCTTTTCTGGATAAAGGGACTCACCGAGCTGGGCGACAGCTTTTTGACGGGCAAGGAATACAACTACCTAAGCCATGTGGCGAACCTGTGTACCGAACTCGACAGCCTGTTCTTTACTCCATATTACTTTGTCGGTAGCATTACGCCTATCGACACCCGCGATACGACCGACTTTATAGTGATGCGCCGTGCGCTGAAGAATTTCCCGGACCAGTGGCGCCTTGCGGTGGGCTTCTCGCTTAGGCTCGCGAAGGGGCCATTCCCCGACAAGCGTGCCGCAGCCGACGTGATGCGCCCCTACTTTGACAGCCCGGATACGACAATGCCCGAGCATATCCGCCTCATGTACCGCACGTTTGAACTCGATGCCGAGCAGACGGAAACTGCGCTCGAGATGATTCTGAACGACGTGATGCAGCCCCGCTTCAAGAAGTTCCGCCACAGTTTCTACAACAAGACGTTCCGTGTGCTGGGCTACCGCGGGGTGGGTTCCACTACGGGTGCGGATTCCACTACGTACAACGACGTGAAGGCGACCATCGATGCGTTTGCCGACGGCAAGGTTTCGCCGCGCTACGCGTTTGCGCACCTGCTTTCGCTGAAGAAGGTGGAAGAACCTGCAAAGAGCGAAGAAAGTGTCGATGCAGAAGCCGGCACGGAAAATGCAGCCGCCGATACGACTGCTGCGGCGCCAGCCGCAAATTAAAAATGCCGGTTTTCACCGGCGCTTCTGAGTCAGCATGATTTTTAGAGTTATTCCCCGCAGCGCTTCGCGTTGTTCGGGAGTCCCATCAGTTCGAATGCGTTCTTGCAGCGGAGCTTCAGGTCTTCGGCTTCGTTTGCCGGAGTGCTCTTGAGTTGCGAGCGGTGGTAGAGGATTGTCGCCGTCATGTAGGGGATGTTCTTCTGGATGGATTTCCTCTCGGCTTCCTTGTAGAGCGAATCCGCTTCGCCCTTGCCTGCAAGGTCTGCCATGCGGGCTTCGGTGTAGATGTAGAATCCGCCATCCTTGTCCGCGCGCTTCCCGACCATCTTGAGCGATTCGTCGGCGTCGTCGGACCTGCGCGATGCTGCCTGCGCGATGGCGCATTCGGAATAGTATGCTGCCTGCAGGGGCTTGTCGATTTTCTTGACCACGTCGGGGTCGGCGGAATTGCACAGGTTGAGCGCCTCGTCGAATTTTTCCTGCGCGTTGGCAAGCGCCATCTTCTTCTGGATGAGCGAAAGTTTGGAACTCCTGTCGAGAACGTCCTCGCGTACCTGGGCGAGCAGTGAATCGGCGAGCGCGAAATCCAGACTCATGGTGCGAATCTGTGCCATGGCCATGAGCACGCGCGCTTCCGAACGCAGGTCCGATTCCTTGCGGCTTGCAAGCAGGGCGCGTTCCAGCTGGCCGTAGCTCTTGGCGAACTTGCCCGCATCGAGCGACTTTTGCGCACGGTACGAGAGAATGCCCGATTCCGAGGCGCTTGCGATTGTGGCAAGCGAAAGCAACAGCGCTATGCCGAACTTGCGCCTTACCATAGCGTCTCCACCATGAAGGGTACGGAATCCTTGCTAGGCATGCTCCTGCGGATAATCCACATGTTCGAAATGCCGCTCATCAGGTCGTCTGCGTTCTGGAGCGTCTGCTCCGTAGATTCCATGAAGTCCGAAAGTCCGGTGGTCACCTGGCCCACTTCCTTCAGCAGCCCGTCGACCTTGCCCATCGTGTTGTCTACGTTGCCCATAAGGCCTTCAACATCGCCCATGAGCTTGTCGACCTTGCCGGGCAGCGGCTTGAGTTCGGTCATCATGCCGGAAACGTCGTCCGTGATTCCGTCGACCTTGTGCAACAGTCCGGGAACGTTGCTGTGCAGCGTGTCGAGGAGGTTTGATGTCTTGTACAGTGCGGACTTGCCTGCTGCAGTAATGTCGTTGAGGCGGTGCAACTGCATGTCCAGGTTGTCGTAGAGCGCGCGCGACCCGAAGAGTGCGCCGACAGTCGTTCCCGTATCCATGGCCATGGCGACAAGCGTATCTGCCGCGTCGATAAGCAGGTTCACGCGCCCGAGAAGCTCGTTTGCCGTCTCGAGCACGGTTTCGATGTCCTGTGCCTTGCCGGGAGGGAGGTAGTCCCCGTCTTCGAGGATGTGGCCCACGCCCTTGCGCGATTCGATGGTCACCACGCGCGCCGAAATCAGGTTCTGGTCGCGGATGGCGTAAACCTGTGCGCTGTCGGTAATCCAGCTCTGGAACTGCTTGCGGATGGTGAACTCCAGGTACACGCCGTTGTCCTTGATTTCCATGTCCGAAATCTGGCCCACGTCGACACCGCTGATCTGGACACGGGTTCCCGGTCTGAGGCCGAGCGCCTTCTCGAAGGTACTGTGGAGCTTGTATTCCTCGACACCGATCATGCCGCTCGTGAACAGCTTGGTGTAGAGGACCAGTGCAAAAATCATGACGGCGACCGTAAAGAACACGCCAACTAGGAGACCAGACATCTCCATCCAGTTGATCTGCTTTACAGGCTTGAATATCATACCACGAAATATATAAATATTTTTGGGGTGTAAACGGGGTAGCCCTGAATTTGTATTTTGCACATCGTAAAAGAGGTAGATATGCAGTTTCTTGAATTTCTAGATAAATCGGTGACTCCCTACCATGCGGTAGAAGCCCTTATGGACCTCCTGACGGATACCGGGACCGGGCAGGAGAGCTTTCATGTTCGCGGTGGAGCGCTGATTGCGGTACGGCCCCCCAGGGAAATATCGCCGGACACGAAATTCAGGATTGCGCTTGCGCATACGGACTACCCGACGCTCAAGATTACGCCGAACCCGGATTGCACGGCGGCGGGAATCCGTTCCCTGCACCCCGAGATATACGGGAGTCCGATTTACACGAGCTGGCTTGACCGCGACCTGGGATACGGCGGGCTTTTGGCCTACGAGCAGGATGGCTCGGTAAAGACGAAGGTGATTCGCGGCGACAAGCTGTTCCGCATACCGCAGTTGGCTGTGCACCTGAACCGCGGCGTGAACCAGGAAGGCCTCAAGGTGAACCCGCAGACAGACCTGAACGTGCTGTGGACTGCCGTGGGCGGGAAGGAACGCTTTGTGGATGCCCTGCAGGCGGAACTCCCTGCGGGCGCGAAACTGCTCGATTTCGACATACAGATGTTCGATGCGCAGCCGGCGAACCGCGGCGGCTTTGACGATGAATGGATTTATTCGGGGCGGCTCGACAACCTTTCCAGCTGCCATGCCATTGCAAGCGCGTTCGCGGCGACGCAGGGCCTGGAACGCGATTTCCAGATTGCCGCCTTCTTCAACAACGAGGAGGTGGGGTCGTTAACCCGCGAAGGTGCTGCCGGCAACTTCCTCAAGAGCGTGCTTTCGTCCCTTGCTCCGGTTGGTGATCTTGCCGAACCACTCTCCACCAGCATGGCGCTCTCCATCGACATGGCGCATGCGGTGCACCCGAACTTCGTGCAGAAGAACGATGCGAACCACGCGCCCGTTCTGGGGGAGGGAATCGTGCTGAAGGTAAATGCGCAGAAGCGCTACGCGAGCGATGTCGTCTCGAGTGCCCAGTTCAAGCTGCTTTGCGAACAAAATAACATTCCGTGCCAGACGTTCGTGATGCGTAACGACATGCCCTGCGGCTCTACGGTTGGGCCCACGGTTTCGGCTTCGCTTGGAATTCCGACGGTCGATATTGGCGAACCCATGCTCAGCATGCACAGCATCCGCGAGATGACTGCGGTCAGGGATCACGACAGCATGACGCGGCTTGTCCGTGCGTTCTACTCGCGGTAGCCTACGACATACTTTCCAAAGTTGCGGATCTGGAACCCTGCGTCTTGCAGGGCGTTTGTGCGGTCGTAGTTGTTCTCGAACAGGTATACCGCTTTGTCGAGGCCGCGCGGGATGTTGCCCTTGAAAATGTAGCGGTCAAAGGAATTGACGTACAGGAACGCACTCGGGAAGTTCGTGTAGCTTACGGTCGAAAGGTATGCATCCAAGTCGACCTTGCCGAAGAACAGGATGCGCGGGTAACTCGTGTTCGGGTCCACGACCATGCGGGTGTTTTCGCCCATCTTGGACTGCGCGAAATGCATAGCGTCTTTGATGCCTTCACAGAATATTTCGCCGATGGATTCACGGTAGCTGGTGAAGTATTCCCTCTCGAATGAGGCAAACATGAGCGTGTAGGCCGCCACTGCGATGCAGATGGTTTTGGGGTGAATAAAGCTGAACGCGTACATAAAACCGTAGGCCGCTATGACAATCATGGGCAGGAACAGCAGGTTCACGCGGTTGATGTTCACGTGGATGAGAAGCCCGATGGCAAGCCCCGCAAGGAGCCAGACGAGCATGAACACGGCAATGCCGGCCTTGCGCTGGCGGAAATCCTGTACCGCCTTCCAGATAAACACGCCAAGCCCGACAAAGAAAAAGGCTATGGTCCCGTCGTAGAAAATCCCGTGCCTGCGGATGGAATTCCACGGCAGGCCGTCGCTCTGGCTCTTGAGAATGTTCCAGAGGTTCGCCGCGTTTTCGGGAATTTGTGCGAAGGAGATTTCGCTATCCCTGAAGAATACCATCTTCGGGATGCTCAGGAAGGGAAGCTTGATTTCGGCGATGACGCCCTTGTTTACCAGCAGGAAGAGTACCAGCGGGCAGGCGAGCGCTACGAGAACTGCAAGTGCAATCCACGCGTATCGTGTTGCCCTGAGGGAACGTGTCCAGATGGCGTATAGCACGCCCGCGATTACGATAAACGGCACTACCGCCCAGATGGTTGCGTAGGCGTAGAGCGACAGCCCGTAGCAAAGTGCGGATACCGGCAGGAACTTGGGGTTGTCAAGACCCTTGATAAAGAAGAACAGCCCGAACAGCACGAAACCGGGGGCGAGATTCGATTCCAGCGCCCAGCGCGAAAGCATGATGTGCCACGGCGAGATGGCCACAAGGAACATCGCTATGAGCGCGAATTTTTCGCCCGAGAAACGGAGCACTATCTTGTAGATGGCGACAAGCGAGAGTATGCCGACGATGAGCATGGGAAGGCGGATGGCCCACACCTTGAGACCGAATATGGCAATAAACGGAATCATCAGGTACGATTCCAGCGCGTTCATGCCCGATCCCCACGCGGTGAGGTACACGGGCATGCGGTAACCGAAGGAATCACGCGCGTGCTGCATCAGCGTGAAGGCGTTGTAGCCCGCGAAGGCCTCGTCCTGGTTGATGTCGCCGGGAACGTCGCCGAACATGTAGACCCGCGCGAAAAGGCCTGCAAGCATTACGAGCCAGAAGGCGGCAAGCCTTGCCGGGTGTGCGGCGCAATTGCTTCGTATTGCGCCAAGGCAGGGCTTGAATCTTTCAAGCAGTTTTTTGCAGAGGTCGCGCATTACTTCTTGAGGGTCAAAATCAGGTTCAGCCAGTCCGCATGGTCGTAGGCGTTGTCACCGTTGGAGTCGATTTCAAGAATGATCTCGCCAAGCCCGGTAACGTCGACCCGGCCGCGCGCGGGTGCATGCCCGCCGTGGATTGCCCCGCTGGACCAGAGTTCCTTTTCGGGTGAGCGTACGATGAATATCACGGAACCGCCTCCCGATACTTCGTCGTCGACACCCGCGAGGAACTCAAGGGTCTCTGCGTTTTCGGGCAGGTTGAAGTGCAGTTTGGATTTTGCGTGCGAACCGATTCCGCGGTCGTATTGCCTGCTCTTCACGGCAAGCGTCTTCCCTTCGACACTGCGGTCGATTCTCGGGGAACCGTATTCCTGCGTGTAGTGGGCTATGCCCAGGTCGGTCAGGTAAATCTGGTTTTCCTTGAGTTCAACCTCGATGGGGGCTGCATCCTTGATTTCGCAGGAAAGTTCCACGAGCAGGATTGCCCCGAGAATCACGTAGGGTGTGAACCGCGGAATGGAGAGCTTCTGGAACAGTTCTGCGACAAAGGGCAAAGCGCGCGGTGCGAGCGTATGGATTGCCGCCGCCACAAATACGATGACGGTGAGGCCCGAAACCCACGGCCAGAGTTCCGCGCCCTTGAAGCCGTTGATAATCGAGATGTTCATCGCGCAGAGCGTGGTGATGGAAACCGCCCAGAACCACGCCTTCTTGAAGTCGAGCGCAAACCAGATGCACGCAAACGGGATGGCGTAGAGCAGGTAGCGCTCGTGCATGCCGGGCAACAGCAGGAAGAACGCGAATGCGCTCCAGGTGGCAAGTTCGAATGCCCTGCGCAAATTCCTTGTGAAAAGCGCACACTTCAGGATGTACAGCGAAACGATGACGAAGAGAATCTTGCCTATCCAGCTGGGCGAAAGCAGGAACCCGATGCCGTCAGCTGAAAGCCCGAATAGCGGGGTGGCGTCGCTGCTCAGGTTCCCGACGGTGAGCATCCAGAGGTTTGCCGCATTGTAGGTGGAGAACGGGTACTGGCTCGTGGTGTCGATGTACGCCTTGGAAAGCATGTTGCCGAGCGTTCCCGAAATGAAGAAGGGCAGGAACACGAGCAAAATGGCGACAGCCATGGCGGGCAGGCCTTTCCAGGAAATCTTGTAGCGCCGCAGGAATATGCCGCCGAAAACGGGTAGCAGGAGAATCATCTGGAATTTTGCAAGGAGTGCGAGGGCGAAGAACATCGCGGCGTATTTCTGCTTGTGCCTGAAGCTGATGCAGTAAATCGCAGCGACGCCGAAAATGCAGGGGAACAGGTCGACCTGCCCCCAGATGGGGCCGTCGAGCAGGAGCGCCGGGTTGAACGCGATGAGCGCGACTACCAGGTTTTTCTTGATGTCGTCGAGCTTGCTTCTAGAAACGAGACGCGAGGTGATGTCTACGAGCCCGAGATGCGCGAAGTAGATGGGCCACAGGCAAAGGAACTTCAGCATGAACGTCTTGTCGATGGGAATGTCGGCAATGACGTATATCTTCGAAACGACCCACAGCCAGAAAACATAGAGCGGGGGGTAGTTCCCGTTGAACCTCTCGAAACCGCCTTCAGCGAGTTTCTTGACCCAGTCCGCCCAATAGCCTTGGTCGCCACCGAAGGCGGCCGCGTTGGAACAGAGAATGTTTGCGAGGAGACAGAGAGTCCCCCAAATCAAAAATAAGGTTGTTGCCTGGTTCTTTTTCATTGTAAATCAGGAGTATGTTTTGTTACCTAATGCAAAAATACTATTTTGGAGAAAGTAGGAGATGAGAATATATTCCTTTGATGGTTTTTTGCATGTCCAGTTTTGTATATTATAGCCGGCTAGGTAATGTAAGATGCGATTTTTTTTGATTTTTGTATGTGTGCTGTCGGCAACGCTTTGGGCGAGGCCAATAAACGACGGCAATAAACTGTTTGCGAAGGGCGACTATGCCGGCGCCTTGGAAAAGTACATGAAGGCCCGCGAGGCCGAACCCGCGAACCCGCTCCTGTTCTACAACATAGGTACGTGCCAGTACAGGCTCGGCAATTACGAAGAGGCCAAGAAGGAACTCGAGAGTGCCGTGCGCATGCCCGATAAAAAGATGGCTGCGAAGGCCGCCTACAACTTGGCGAATACGCATTTCCGTATGGGCGAGAAGGCTGCCGAGGGCAGTGAACGCATTGCCGCATGGCGCGAATCGGTCGCCTACCTGAAAAAGGCTATCGACCTCGACAACAATTTCGAAAACGCGAAGAAGAACGTCGAGATTGTGCAGCGCAAGCTGAAAGAAGAACTCGACAAGCAGAAAGAAAACAAGGACCAGAATCAGGACCAGAACAACGACCAGAAACAGCCGCCGCTTTCCGAGAAGGCGAAGGAAGTTCTGGCGCGTGCGCTCCAGCTCTGCAAGGATGGCAAGTACGCCGAAGCGAAGGAGATGCTCGAGAACCTGATTGCCGAAGACGAAACCGCCGGCCAGCTCAGCGGCCACGTGCAGCGCATTGACGACGTCATCGAGATCAAGGCGGGCCGCAAGCCCAAGGCGAAGATTGACGCCAGCAACACCGACAACGACCTGGAGGTGATCTGATGGCTATGATTGTGAATCGTCATCCTGAGCGAAGCGTTAGCGTAGTCGAAGGATCCAGACCCAAGGGTATTGTATTTGCGGTAGTTGTTTTGTTCCTTGCCGTCGCTGCCTTTGCCGCACCGAAGAGCGCGAGCGCCTATTACAGCGATGCCGCCTTCCAGTACATCGAGAACCGTTTGCCTTCTGCCGAAATCACCTGCAACGAAGGCCTGCAATACTACCCGAACGACCAGAAGTTGCAAATGCTCCTTGACCGCATCAAGGAAGCCAAGGACGAGCAGAAGAACGAGAACAAGAAGAACGACAAGAACCAGGATAACAACCAGGACCAGAATCAAGATCAGAACCAGGATCAGAATCAGGACCAAAATAAGGACCAGCAGAACCAGGACCAGAACGGTGATGGCAATTCCAGCGGGTCCGAGAGTTCTTCGAGTCAGGGTGAAGACCAGAACCAGAATGGCGGCGGTCAGTCCAGCAGCAGCCAGGGCGAAAGCTCCGACAGCAATGGCGGGCAGCAACCCGAGCCGCAGCAACCCGAAGAAAGTTCGAGCGATAGCCAGGGCGAAGACGAGCAGGAACAGCCCGTGCAGATGGGCGAGATGAGCCCTGAAGAGGCGGCGCAACTCCTGAAGGATTTCGACGAGCAGAACGGCGAACGCAAACCCTGGAAACCCGTCCGCGGCCAAGCCAGACCGGCAAAAGACTGGTAAGCCGAGCGTCGCGGAGGCAATCTCGCTTATTTTCCCCAAATAATATATATTCAAGGACAATATCGTAGGCTCGGACCTGTCCGTAAAAGATTATTAAATTTTCCCGTATGCAGAAAATTGACACATGGTACAAGGCCGAGGGCTACTGCCCCGCCGAAGATTTTGAACTGGCAAGCTACCTGCTTTTCGAGGCGGGGGTGGCGACGCTCGAGGAACTCGACCCGAAGGAAGAGGGCCGCACGGACTTTTGCTTTTATACCGGCGACAAGGCCGAGCGTGATCGCATCGTGGCGGAGTTCCCGCAGTACCATTTTGCACTGAGCGACGAGCCCGCGAAGGATTGGGACAAGTGGTGGCGTGACCGCGCGCAGCCCGTGTCCGTTTCCCCGCATCTTTGGGTTCGCCCGCCTTGGGTGGAATTCACTCCCAACGACCCGCAGGCCGTTGTGCTGGAACTCGAGGCGAAGACCGCATTCGGGACCGGCGAGCACGATACTACGAGCAGTTGTGCGACGCTCATGGAGTCGATCGATTTCAAGGGCAAGAGCGTGCTCGACATCGGGACGGGAACGGGTATTCTCGCCATGTATGCACGACGGCTAGGCGCGCGCCTTGCGGTCGGAACCGAAATCGACCCGCTTACGATTCCCTGCATTGCAGAAAACTTCGAGCGCAACGGGTTCGGCGAGAGCGACTGCGTGCTCGGATTCCTGGATGCGTTCCAGGACGGAACCAAGTTCGATGTCATTTTGTGCAACATGATCCGGAGCGAACTCTGGCCGCTCCGCGACGATATCGAGGACCTGCTGGCTCCGGGCGGAGAACTCATCATTTCGGGCCAGCTGCTCACCGAAAAGGATTACATTCTCCGCTGGTTCGAAGAAGCTGGTTTCAAGGTGAAGGAAGAACGCATAAGCACGGAGTGGTGGAGCGTGCTCGCGCAGTCCTAAAATCTGTTTACTCAAGGTACAGCATAAAAAAACGCGGGTCAAGTGGCCCGCGAAAATTTTATCCAGTTGTCTAGATACTAGAACTTGAACAGCGCGCCAAAGCGCATCTGGCCGTCGCGCACGCCGTCGTTGTCGCCCACGTCCATGATGGTCGCGAGGTCGAACTGCAGCACATCCGAAATCATGAACCCGATGCCGAAATCGGCCTCGTTACGCTTGCCGGTCTGGTCGTAGAGGTAGCCGAGGCGGAGCGCCACGGTGTTCGCGTAGATGAATTCGAGACCGGTGTTGAACACGCCCTGCAACAGGGAGTTCTTGAACCTTTCAAACCCGTGCCCGCCGCGTTCGGGGCGTATCAGGGATTTCCAGCTGCTCACGTAGAACGGCTCCGGGTCGCCCTTGTCGTCGTCGAAGACGACTTCGCGGTTGTAGTCCGCGGCGATGGTGAGCCTGTAGTCGGCAAGCGAGAGAATCTCGTACGAAAGCCCGAGCCTCCAGGTAAGCGGAATCGGGTCCTCGATGGTCTTGTCTACGTAGTACACGCTCGGGCCGATGTTTGCGAGCACGAGGGCGAAGTTTAGTTTGTTTATAAACAGGTCCTTCTTGAGCACGCCGATATCGAAAGCGTAACCGAAGGTGGTCGCTTCTTCTTCGCCGGCACCCGCGCCGGAACTCAGGTCGGAATAGAACAGCTTGATGGAGAGGCCGAGGCCCCAGTTGTTCGGGAAACGCGTGCCGTAGCTGACACCGCCCACGATTTCGGAACTGTTGTAGGCCACCAGGTCATCAACATCCACGTCGCCCGAGACGACGGTAGAACCGAAGCTCACGAAGTTCACGAAGAACCCGAGCGTGCCCCATTCGGCGACGGGAACCGTCATGCCGCCGAAGAGGTGGTAGAGGTCGGGAATGTTGAGGATGGGCAAAAGTTTCTCGTAGAAGGCGCTCAGCTGGTAGTCGGCGTCCTTGTAAATTTCCATGCCGTTAGCGGTGCTGAACCACACGTCGTTGCCCTGCGGCAGAACCTTCCACACCTTGTTCGTGGAAAGGCCGTTGCCCGAATGGAAGTGCAACCATTCGTCTTCCTTCTTGACGCTGCCTTCTTCCTCGGCGACTCCGCGTTCGAGTTCCGCCTTGCGCCCGCTTGCGGTGGCGTAGTCGGGGAGGTGGCGCCATACGCCCTTGTCGGTCGCGATCCAGATATGCCCCTTCTGGTCTACTGAGATGTCGTTCACCACGTTGCCGTCGAACTGCACCTGTTCCCACTTGCGCAGGTTGAAGTGGCTGAGGCCGCCCTTGTGTGCCGCCCAGATGTGTGCGGAACTGTCGACGGCGAGTGCGGTCGGGTTCAGGTCCATGATGCCGTCTTCTTCATTGAAGAGGCTCCAGCGGTCCTTGTCGTTCACGCTCTTCTTGGGCACGAGCCTTGCGATGCCTGCCCCATCGACGGCCACGAACAGTTCCTTGCGGCTCTCGGACCACACGAGCGCGTTAATCTTCTGGCTCGGGAGTACCTTGCCCTTCTGTTCGAACTGCCCGTTCCTGTACAGGAAAAGTCCGTTGTCGGTACCGATCCAGAGCGAGGCTCCCTGGTTCACGAGTGCCGTAATGCGGTGGTTGCCGAGTTCGTCCTGGTAGTTCTTCCAGGCCTTGCCGTCAAAGCGGTAGAGCGTGTTCGGGGTGCCTACCCAGAGCTTTTCGGTGCGGCTCTCGTAGAGGATTGCGGTGATGGTGTCCTTCACCACGAGGTTCCACGGGATTTTCACTTCCACCACGTGCGATTCGTCGTCGGCGTTCTTGATGTCGTTGAACTTTTTCACCTGGCGGGTGTATTCGTCTAGTCCGCGTTCGGTGCCGGCGAAAACGCGCACGGCGTCTTTCACCTTCGCGTTGCCCTGTAGGGTCACGGTGTGGTAGTCCACCCACTGCTCGCTGTCGTACTTGAGTATGCCGTTCACGGTGCCGGCCCAGAGTTCGCTCTTGGAGAAGAACCCGTTCTTGGAGCGGCTCGCCATGTTGGTGAAATGCGGAGTTTTCTTTGCGTCGGCGGGGAACGAAACCTTCCATTCGTCGGCAAGCGGCCCGAAGGCAAGGCCTGCGGGGTTGTAGTACATTGCAGTGGCGTCGTCTGCCAGTGCCGCGCCCACTTCGCCCATACCGAGCTGGCGCGCGCCCACGGGCATTTCGAGGGTGATGATGGCCGAACCGGCGGCAAGCGAGATTGCGGGTGCTAAAAGTAGTGCGGAAAGTAGCGGTTTATACAAGTTGCCTCCAGTCCGGAATGTCGTAGCTGCTTCCGTGCGTGGGGAGTACCGCCTTCCAGCCGGACTTGCTCGGGTTTTCCCAAGGCTGCTTGGGCAAGAGCTTGCAGTCGCAGCCGAGAACGTAGGGCGGCAAAATTTCGGCGTGGTTCCTGATCTGTTCGCGGGTGATGAAGTTTTCCTCGTGGACGAACTTCACGTATTCCTTGCCCTTGGGGCCCAGTTCAATGCGGTAGGTCACGGTCCCGTTCTGGTCGCCTTCGTCAATGGTCCTGATGGTTTCCTCGATGCTTTCGTGCCACTTGTCGAGGTATTCTTTCCGCTGTTCGGGCGTAAGCTGTTCCTGCGTTTCGAGCCAGGCGCGTATAGAGTTTTCGGAAGGCTTCACGGCGGTAATGGATTCCCTCGCCGGGCGCACCACTACGGCATACTTGCCCGACACGTCGATGACCGGCTTTACTTCCTCTTTTTCGTCGGCGCTGTGGATGACCACGTAGGCGCCTATCCCTGCGAGGATGATGGACAGGACTATGATAACGATGACAATGACGACAGAGAGCATAATCTTTCCCGTTCTATATAATTCATCTTTTTTTCAAAACTAGCATTTTTCTATCTTGTAGAGTAGGAGTTTTTATGTCAAAATTCAAGTTTTTCATTGTTCTGTTGTTCTCTAGCGTAGTATGGGCGGTCCCTTTCAATGTAGAAGTGGTAAAAACCGGTGATGGCGACGAAATCCGTGCGGGCCAGCTCATCAAGGTGCACTACAGGGGCTACCTGTATGCGGACATGCTCCATTTTGACAGCCTGAAGATCGCTGCCGCCCAGGATTCCATAGCGAAGGCTCAGGCCGATTCCGCTGCTGCAGCTACGGCGAAAAAAGATTCGAAATCCAAGGCCAAGAAGGCCGATGCGAAAAAGGCCGCAGCGGATACGGTTGCGGTTGCCGACAGTGCCGCGGTGGATAGCGCGCTTGTAGACGGTGCCCCTGCCGATACGCTCACTCCATTTGCCGATACGTATGCAAGCGGCGAACCGCTCGAGTTCACGATTGGCGTGGGCCAGGTGATTGCCGGCTGGGACAAGGGTATTCTCGGCATGAAGGTGGGTGAAGTCCGCAAGCTTACCATTCCCTACGTGATGGCGTACGGCGAGAATTCGCTCGAGGGCATTCCCCCGTATTCCGACCTTTTCTTCGAGGTGGAACTCGTGTCTGCCGAAAAGCCCATGGAACCCGACGTGTTCCCGAAAGACGTGAACAAGCTTGCGTGGAAGGACAAGGACAAGGGCCTCAAGGTTTACGACGAGAAGGCGGGTACGGGTAAGCCGGCTATGGCGGGCACGACCCTGAAGGTGCATTACACGGGCTGGCTCGTTTCGGGCCGCAAGTTCGGCAGTTCCAAGGACCTGGGCAAGCCTTTCGAGGTGGTGCTCGGCGCGGGCAAGATGATCAAGGGCTGGGAAGTGGGCCTTGACGGCATGCGCGAGGGCGGTATCCGCTGGTTGCGTGTTGCCCCCTCCATGGGATACGGCGCGAGCGCGTTCACGATGATCCCGCCGAACTCCACGCTTGTGTTCCGCATAGAACTCATCGAATCTGCGGTAGACCCCGAGCTGGCGGCCAGTATGGATTTCTTCCCCGATACGGCATCGCTCACGTTTGAGAACGGTTCCGAAGGGCTTCGCTATGCAGTTATCCAGCAGGGCGAAGGCGAACCCGCGAAGGTGGGCTCTGCCGTGAAGGTGCATTACACTGGCTGGATGACGAACGGCTACAAGTTCGACAGTTCCCGCGACCGCGGGCAGCCCTTTGTGTTCCCGCTTGGCCAGGGCCGTGTTATCCGCGGTTGGGACCTCGGGGTCGCGGGTATGCTTCCGGGTGAAAAGCGCATCCTCGTGATTCCCCCGGGACTCGGTTACGGCAGTCGCGGCGCAGGGCCCATTCCGGGCGGTGCGACGCTTATCTTTGCGGTGGAGTACCTGGGCGAGTAATGCTTAAAATCTTGACCGAAAAGCTGAAGGAGTCTTTCGCGTCGGTTCTTCCCGTTACGCTGATAGTCCTTGTGCTTTCGTTCACTCCGCTGGTCCATTTTTCTACGAAGGAACTCGTCGTATTCGCCATCAGTGCGGTGTTCCTCGTGCTGGGTATCGGGCTGTTTAACTTGGGTGCCGACCTTGCCATGACGCCTATGGGCGAACACGTGGGTTCGGGTCTTACCAAGTCGCGCAAGTTGCTTTTGCTTGTTTCGGTGTGCTTTGTGATGGGCGTGCTCATTACGATTGCTGAGCCCGACCTCTCGGTGCTTGCCGAGCAGGTGAAGAACGCGGTCGAGCCCATGATGCTTATCGTGACGGTAGGTATCGGCGTCGGGCTGTTCCTGCTCCTTGCCATCATGAAGATCGTCTGGAAAAAGGACCTCTCGACCATAATCATTTTCTTCTACATGGCGCTGTTCATGCTGGGCATGCTCATGCTCACGTTCGGCAAGGAACAGTTCGTGCCGCTCGCCTTCGATTCCGGCGGCGTGACGACCGGCCCCATCACGGTGCCGTTCATCATGGCACTCGGCGTCGGTGTCGCCGGCGCCATTGGCGGCAAGCGCGCCAACGAGAACAGCTTCGGGCTTATCGCTCTCTGCTCCATCGGGCCTATAATCGCGCTCATGGGTCTCGTGCTTTTCGCGAAGGGGAACCTCACGTACGAACTTTCCCCTGCAAGCTATTCCATCGAGGCGAGTCTCGGGAAAAACTTCCTCCCGACGGTCGGCGCCGTCGCGAAGGAAGTCCTTGTCGCCCTCGGGCTCATCATCGTGTTTTTCCTCATGCTGCAGTTCGTGGCGCTCAGGCTTTCGCGCTCGAAGCTCGTGCAGATGTCCTTCGGAATCTGCTACACCTTCGTGGGTCTTGTCGTGTTCCTTACGGCGGTGACGGTCGGGTTCATGCCCGTGGGTTTTGAACTCGGGTGCAATCTCGCGAAGATGCCCCGCGCGCTCGTCGTCTCGGGCTTTATCATCGGCATGGTGGTCGTGCTTGCCGAGCCCGCGGTCCACGTGCTTAACAAGCAGGTCGAAGACATTACCGGTGGCCTCGTGAGCAAGCGCTCCATGCTTATCGCGCTTTCTGTGGGTGTCGGGCTTTCCATTGGCCTTTCGATGATCCGCATCATTGTCGGGTTCCCGATTATCTACTACCTCATTCCGGGCTATTTCCTTTCGCTCGCGCTCTCGTTCTTTGTTCCCAAGCTCTATACTGCCATCGCGTTTGACTCGGGTGGTGTTGCCAGCGGGCCGTTGACTTCGAGTTTTATTTTGCCGCTTGCGATTGGCGCCTGCTCCGTAATACACGACGGGGGCGATTCCATTCTGAGTTACGCCTTCGGTATTGTCGCGATGGTCGCAATGACGCCGCTCATTACCATCCAGGTGATGGGCTTCAAGGCTATTGCTACGAGCAAGTTTAAGAACCGCATGATGATGCGCCGCATCCAAGATGCCGACGACGAACAGATTATTGATTTTGTGTAGGTAGGGTATGGCGGAAGAAAAGAAGACTGGCATTGCGAAAAGGCTGTATGGGAAGGCGAGCGGGCGTTCACGTGTTTCCATGAACCGCCTCAAGATTCTCGTGACCGTCGTGAACCGCCCGAAGGCGGATTTCTACATGGACCATATCCAGTCCTTCGGCGTGAACATGCAGATGGTGGTTTTCGGGCACGGTACCGCCCCGCGCGAAATTACGACGGCGATGGGCCTTGCAGATTCCGAGCGTGCCGTCATCATCAGCGTCATCGGCGAGAACCACCTGCGTGCGGCTCTCGATAGCCTCGACGAGAAATTCAATACCATCGCGGGCGGCAAGGGCATTGCCTACACCATCCCGATGTCGAGCATTATCGGCAAGTCGATTTTCAACTTCCTGAGCGACAACCGCGATGCGGTACGGAGGAACGAAAAATGAGTGCATACAATCACGAAGTCATATTCTGCATTGTGAACACCGGCTTCTCGGAAACCGTGATGGAAGCGGCCAAGGACGCCGGGGCCCGCGGCGGCACCATATTGAACGCCCGCGGTACGGCAAACAAGGAAGCGGAATCGTTCTTCCATATCGCCATCCAGCCCGAAAAGGAAATTGTGATGATTCTCGTGGATGCGAAAATCAAGGATGCCGTGCTGCACGCCCTCTACCAGAAGGCGGGGCTCGATACCATGGGGCAGGGAATTGCGTTCTCGCTCCCCGTAGAAGACGTGGTGGGGCTTACCCCGTGGAAGGCTGTCGACAAGGACGGCAAGACCATCAAGATGCCCATATTCAAGAAACTTACCGAAAACGCCGAAGAAACGAAATAAAAACGCCCGGCTTTTGCAGGGCATCCCTTCTTAACATTTAAAGCCTTGATGCAGATTTGCACAAGGCTTTTCGCTTTTTTGCCTTTGCAGAAATTTTTTTACGGGCTGACTTTACATTTGCGGAACTGCCCACGATAATTATACAGGAGTAACATCATGAAACCGCTAATCGGTATCACCCTTTCTTTTGTCGCCATGGCATTCGTTGACGATGTGCAGGAGTAGAATATGGCAGTTTTTGAAACGCTTTTTATCTTGGCCGGTCTTCTCATGGGCCTTGTGTCGCGGGGCGGAATGTACCTATTCCTGCTTCCGCTTGCCGTAGTGGCGTTTGTGCTCGCCATTATGAACAGGCCGGGCCCAACGGGTTCCAAAGCAAAAAAAATCGTAAGTTCGATTTTGTCGGCAGCATACCTTGTCGCGGTAGTTGTCTGCTCGCTTGCTTTATTCAAAAGTGATTCCAAAGAATCGGAAGTTGCTCCCAAAAAGGAACCGACAGTTGCATTGCAGGCTCAGGATGACAAGGACTTGTCCGGTATGGCGGAGAAGGTGGATAAAATCCATTCCATGCTTGCCGACATGAAAACGGAATACAGCCTGATTGGAAAAAGCGATCTGGAGCGGGTCAAGGCGGAAATCGCCATGCATGACGACGAATTGATTGAGTGCGACCCCACGAAAATGAAGGGCTGTATGCAATTCACCAATTATGGAACAATACTCGACAGCAACAGGTTTTACACGGTTTCCTTGCATTGGAAGTTGCCAAGGTTCCAGGTTTATCCTAAATGGGTCCACCGGAAAATCATCAAGGGGCTGTTGGGCGAGGCCTTGACCGATGCCGACACGGTCCTTGATGCTAGGCATTTAGGAGAAATTCAAAAAAGAGCCCTTTACCGTCAGGCGGAAGAATACAAGTGGTCCATTGAGTACGAACTCAGAAATTATCCCGGTGACTGGTACTATGACAGCGCCCATACGGAAGTCGCCGCCACCCTCCATTACGAACGCCGGGACAGTATAGATGTCGCGTTCGATTCACTGCTGTGGACGACTTATTATATTTCGAACGTCGGGTACGAAGCCGGTGCCGCCGGAGGATACTTTTACGAGTATCATCGGACCTTCTCGAAAAAAGACGGGTCGTTGGTTGATTCCACTATTTTCAATCCAAGTGAAAAGAAAGCGGTTGTATCGCTTCTTCGCAAATATGCGGAAAAATACGATGCTCGTCCCAATGCCATCGGCATGGATTTCAAGCTGGAGCCGTCTTTTTTGAAGAGCGGTATCGGTTTTGACGGTTACTCTTTCGATATCGGCGAGCACACCCACGGTAGCGTGATGATCGTGGTGCCTTACAAGGAAATTCTGCCCTATATGCAAACTTGGGCCCGCCGGGAATTCGGTCTTACTGAAGGTGGTCATTAATTTTAAAGGAGTTTACAATGCTTAAACCCGCAAATAAAGAAGAACTGAAAAAAATCATCAAGAACCGCATTCTGACCGAGGGATTCAGATGTGACCTGAACGACATCGATGTTTCGGACATCACCGACATGAGTTGGCTGTTTTATGGTAGTTCATTCAACGGCGACATCAGCGAGTGGGACGTATCCAACGTGACTAACATGAGCCATATGTTTGAAGGCGATTGTTGGGGTGAAGAATTCGATAAAAAAAATCTGTTTACTGGAGACATCAGTAGGTGGGATGTATCCAATGTGACCGACATGAGCAGGATGTTCAACTGTAGCACATTCAACGGCGACATCAGCCAGTGGAACGTGTCCAATGTGACCGACATGAGTGGAATGTTCAACTGTAGCGCATTCAACGGCGACATCAGTAGGTGGGATGTGTCCAAAGTGACTAATATGAGCGCTATGTTTTGCTATTCCAAATTCAATAGAGATATCAGCGAGTGGGACGTATCCAACGTGACCGATATGAGTTGGATGTTTGAAGGTAGCTGTTTCAATGGCGACATCAGTAGGTGGGATGTGTCTAATGTGACGAACATGATGAGTATGTTTAAAGAAAGTTCGTTCAATGGCGACATTAGCGAATGGAATGTATCAAATAAAAATTTAGATCAGGATAGCTGGGTTTGCTGTACTTACTTTAAAAAACAGTTTTTAACAGCAACCGCTCTCAATAAAAAAGATATTTTGAGAATTCTTATTCATGAAAGAATTAATCACTTCGGACCCGAATGCGACCTGAACGACATCGATGTTTCGGACATCACCGATATGAGCTGGCTGTTCTACGGTAGTTCATTCAACGGCGACATCAGCCAGTGGGATGTGTCTAATGTGACGAACATGAGGAGCATGTTTAAAGAAAGCTCGTTCAATGGCGACATCGGCAAGTGGAACGTATCCAATGTGACTAATATGTGCGAAATGTTCTTTGGTAGCCAGTTCAATGGCGACATCAGCCAGTGGGACGTATCTAATGTGACCGACATGAGCGGAATGTTTTCTGGTAGTCAATTTAACGGCGACATCAGCGAGTGGAATGTTTCCAACGTAACCGACATGAGTAGAATGTTTTTCGAAAAAATTATTGTTTCTGATCAATGTGCCGTTTGTAGGCTTCGCAATCCTTTTAATGGTGACATCGGCAGATGGAATGTATCCAAAGTGACGAACATGGGGAGTATGTTTAAAGGAAGCTCGTTCAATGGCGACATCAGCCAGTGGGACGTGTCTAATGTGACCGACATGAGTTGGATGTTCAGTAATAGCTCATTCAATGGCGACATCAGCCAGTGGAACGTGTCCAAAGTGACGAACATGAGGAGTATGTTTAAAGAAAGTTCATTCAACGGTGACATCAGCGAATGGGATGTATCCCCAAAAAATTTAAATCAGGATGGCTGGGTTCGTTGTACTTACTTAAAAAAACAGTTTTTAACAGCAACCGCTCTTGATAAAAAAGAAATTTTGAGAAATCTTATTGAAGAAAGAATTAAGGTGCTCGGACCCGGATGCGACCTGAACGATATTGATGTTTCGGGCATCACCGATATGAGCGGGATGTTCCGTAAAAGCCCATTTAACGGCGACATCAGCCAGTGGAACGTCTCCAATGTGACCAACATGCGCGAAATGTTCTGGGGTAGCCAGTTCAATGGCAACATTAGCAAGTGGGATGTGTCTAACGTGACTAATATGCGCGCTATGTTTTGCTATTCCAAATTCAATAGAGACATTAGCCAGTGGAACGTGTCGAATGTGGCCGACATGAGTGATATGTTTTCCCATAGCAACTTCAACGGCGACATCAGCAAATGGGACGTATCCAATGTGACCGACGATTACGGGATGTTCTTCCATAGCAACTTCAACGGAGACACCAGCAATTGGACCATACGCCCTGACTGAGACACCAAGAACATATCCACTTCCAATCCAAGCATTAATCCAAAGAAGCCTGATGCCCCAAAATCAGGACTCTTTATAAGCCGAGGAATATTTTTATATAAATTTATGCCATGAACATTCTTATTTACTTCCTGTTTGCGCTTTCGGGTTTTGCCGGCCTGATTTACGAAGGTTCGTGGGCGCGCTACCTCAAGCTTTTCCTCGGGCATTCCAGCTACGGCCAGGTGCTTACGCTCTGTATTTACATGGGCGGCCTTGCCATCGGTAGTTTTGTCGCGGGCAAGATGGTCGAGAAGGTCCGCCGCCCGCTGCTCGGGTATGCCGCGGTGGAACTTGCCATCGGTATTGGCGGTGTGGCGTACCACCCGCTGTACAATGCGCTTACGGGGTTCTTCTTCGATAGCGAGTGGATCGCGGGCCTCGGGTTCACTGGCGCCGAAATCGCGAAGGTCGTGCTTGCAACCGGCTCCACGCTCCCGATTGCAATTGCGGTGGGCATGACCTTCCCGTTCATCGCTGCGGGTCTCATGCGCAAGAGCGGTGCGGAAGTTTCGCTCCCGATGCTCTACTTCACGAACAGTTTCGGTTCTGCCATCGGCATCTTGTTCACGAGCTACATGCTTATCCCGGTGCTCGGTAACCATGTTACTTTGTGTGTGGCGGCCTCCATCAACTTCTTGCTGGCGCTCATATTCGGCTTTATCGGGTTCACTACGTCGCCTACCCGCGACGAGGACGAAGATTCCGAGGGTGCAGAAACTGCGGAACCCCTGAACGAGGACTACGTTGCGGAACACAAGCTGGCCATGCCCCCGAAATCCACCTGGTTCTGGATTGCGGGCATTACGGGCCTCACGTCGTTCATATACGAGATTGTGTGGATCCGCCTGCTTTCGCTCTTGATGGGCAGTTCGAGCCACAGCTTTGACCAGATGCTTTCTGCGTTCATCCTCGGGCTTGCCATAGGCAGTGCCGTGAGTGGCAAGTTGCTCAAGAAGGACTCGCTTATCGTGCTTTCGATGGCGCAGATTTTCATGGCGTTCTTTGCGCTGTGCACGCTGTACTTCCACAAGCCGTTCTGGGAAATGATGAACGAGGCGAACCAGATATTCAACCCCACGAATGACGGCTATGTCTGCTGGAGCCTTTTCAAGTATGCGCTCTCCGTGCTGTGGATGGTTCCCACGAGTTTCTTTGCTGGCATGACGCTCCCGCTCATTACGATTATCCTCACGCGTGCCTTCAAGAGCGAAGCCCCCATCGGGAAGGTCTACGGCTGGAACACGGTCGGCTCGATTCTCGGTTCTGCAGGCGGTGGCTTGTTGCTGCTTCCGCTTTTGCAGTTGAAGGGCGCGCTGGTGCTCGCTGCGGTTCTCGACTTTGCGATCGGCTTTATTCTGCTTGTCGTTTATCGCAAGCGCTTCCGCTACAGTGTCGCGTTCTACGTGATATGCGCCTTCATGGTGCTACCCGCGCTGTTCATAAACTTCGACCCGCACCTGATTACCTCGGGCGCGTTCCGTGCCTACAAGAACCTGCACCCCGACGAGAAGATCATTGTGCGCGATGGCAAGACTGCCACCATCAGTTTCCATGAATCGAAGGTGCATTACTACATCAAGACTAACGGCAAGGCCGATGCTAGCCTCGGCAAGAACCGCGAGAATCCCATCGAGGGTGACGAGCTTACCCAGGCCGCGACGGCGTTCATGCCCATGGCGGTGAAGGATGAACCCTACGACGCCGCGATGGTCGGTTTCGGGAGCGGCATGGGCGCGCACTACCTGCTTGCCGACCCGCTACTCAAGGACTTTGACTGCGTGGAAATCGAGCAGGAGATGATGGACCTCGCGAAGGGATTCTACCCGTGGAATGCCCGCGGTTACGATGACCCGCGCATACATATCTACATCGACGATGCGCAGACGTTCTTCCTCACGAACCGCCGCAAGTACGACTTGATGATCAGCGTGCCCTCGAACCCGTGGGTTTCCGGCGTGGCAAGCCTGTTCAGCCACGAGTTCTACACCAAGATGCGCCGCTACATCAAGCCGGGCGGACTTTGGGTGCAGTGGATCCAGACATACGAGTTCAACGACCAGCTGTTCCTGAACATCTTGAAGGCGCTCGATGTCGCGTTCCCGTACGTGAGCCTGTACAAGGCGCCCGAGGAACCCGACATTATCATTATCGCGAGCGACCAGCCGGTTTACCAGAAGGCCATTTCACGCTTCAGCACCGACTCTACTCTCGTGAAGGAATTCAAGCGCATCCACCGCGACCCCGAATTCTTTGGCGAGCAGAACTTCCTGTTCACCTCCAAGATGGTCACGTCGCTCATGGAAGGGGTGGCCCCGAACAGCATCTTCACGCCGATGGTCGACAACAAGGCCGAGGAGGCCCGCTTCGTGCATTCGCAGGCGCATATCGTGCAGGTGTTCGACAGCTGCGAAGTGTGTTGGCCCGAGTACCTCGATTCCGCCGAGAACGAACTGCGCCGCCCTGCCCGCGTAAAGCAGATGATGCGGTCCGGTGCCGACCCGTACCGTCAGTTGGCCCTGAAGGCCTACCTCGACGCGGTGCAGACCCGTATCGATTCAGCGATGGGCTACAATTCTACGGATAGCGTTTCCGAACTGTCCTCCATGCCGGCATTGCCTGCCGCCGCGGAGACATCGCCCCTGTGGGTGAAGTTCCGCATGGATTATATTGAGTGGATACGCGGCATCCCGCTGGAGGCTCGCGATACGAACGAGATATACGTGAAGGTGCGCTCGCTCGTGAACGAGGGCGCGTTCCCTGCATCGTTCGTGGACGAGTTCAACATCATGGAATGCGCCCGCACCAAGGACTACCAGACGGCAGCCCGCCTTGTGGCCGATTTCTACGAGAAGTACGAGCTCAAGGAGATGGACGAGTTCTTCCTCAGGAACATCATGCTGATAGCGATGCTCGCCAAGCAGCCTGAACTCGCGAATGCCATCTACAAGGATGCCATCAAGGAGCACGAGAGTTTCTTCCCGGTGGAGAAGTTCCTCATCGAGCGCGAGATCGTGAAGCTCCGCCGCGCAGTTGTGAGAAGGTAATGTCAAAAAGCCGCGGTAGTCCGCGGCTTTTCAAACTCATAAATTCTTGCTAGAACAGGAAGCTCACGCCGATCATTGCGTACGACGTGAGGAAGTTTGCGTCCTTGAAGGCGTATTCCGCATTGAGCGTCTGGTTCAGGAGGTTCGTGAACCCCTGGACAAGGCGGACGTTTATCTGCACATAGCGGGTGGCCAGGTAGCCCAGGTCAAGTGCCGCGCCCAGTTCGAAGCCCGTGGTGGCGAGTGTGTTGGTACGCGTGCTGCTGTCGCCCATGTCCATATTCTCGTTGAATTCCGAAGATCCGGAAAGCTTGAGCCCGAGGTTCAGGCCCAAGCCCACGAACAGGTTGTAGTCGACAAAGGTGTAGCGCGCTATGAGCGGGATTTCGAACATCATGATGCTGATGCTTGCGTCGTTGTCGCCGAAGTCGGTATCGACAGCGTAGGAATAGCGGCGGTACGAGAAAACCAGTTCGGGAACCATGTTCAGGTTCTTTACGCCGAGCGGCAACTGCACCAGGAGGCCCGCTGCGCCCTGGAACCCGAGTCCCCAGCCTTCGGTGTCCTGCCCGATAAACGTGTTGACGCCCGCGCTCGCATGGAATCCGAGCATGATGGACCTTGCGAAGCCCTCGGTACGCTGGCGGTTGATTTCCGCTTTGGAAGTCTTTTCCCTGCGGTACTGCGCGTATTCGGCTGCGTATTCTTCATCGTCGGCGAACTCGCTTGCTGCAGAACCGTCGTAGGTGACCCCGCTCGCAGAATTGTCGCTGCCGGTAGAAACAGCGGCATTGTCGTTGTCAAAGTCGTCGAACTCATCCGCGAAGGATGGCGTGAAAACAGCAAAAAGTGTTGCTGCCAGGAAAGGAGCAATTCTCGAGTTCATGCTAGAATTATAATAAATCCAATGTTAAACACCCCCCTTATTATAAATTTATTTTGTCTAAAGAGGGTGGGGCAAATTTTTTTTTACCTGGAACGGGCCTTTTCGTTCCCTTTTTTGCTCAAAAAGGCTAGAGGAACAGCGAGATGCCGATGGTCCCGTGGGTCGGGAGCAGCTTCATGCCGGTCATCGAGGTCACGGCGACCACGTCCTGGTTCAAAAGGTTCAGCACGCGCTGGTTCAGTCGCAGGTCGATGGATACGTTCTTGTTGATGCTGTAGCCGATCTCGAAGATGCCGCCCACTTCAACGCCGGCGGTGGGGAGCAGGTCTTCGTTGGAGGTGTCCGTCTCGGTGAGCGTACTTGTCTCGATAGTCTGCTTGAACTTGGAGTTGCCGGTGAGTTTCAGGCCGAGGTTCACACCGAGCCCGAAGGTCAGGTTGCTGCCGCCAATCGCATACTTCAGCACGATGGGCACTTCGAACAGTATTGCGGTAAGGTCGGCCTCGTCTTCTTCGCTGTAGTCATCGTACTCGAAGTCCGCTTTGTAGCGGTAGCGGTAGTAGCTGAAGGAGAGTTCCGCCGTGGTGGAGAGCCCGGAATTGCCGAGCTTGGTCAGGGTGACGATTCCGCCGGTAATCTCGTACCCGATGCTCCAGTCCTCGAATTCTTCGAGAAGGAACATCTTGCTCAGGCCGCCTGCCACTCTGAATCCGAGCGAGAATCCGCTGGAGAACCCTTCGCGGCTCGCGCGGCTGATGTCGGAATTATCGTTTACGTAGCGGTCGTAGGTGTCTTCGTCGCCATCGTTATCGTCGTCCTCTTCCTCGCTTTCATCTCTGCATTCGGGGAGCAGGGAATCCGCCGGGGTGCATTCGTCTTCGTCCTTGGGTCCCTTGGCGTCTTCGTCCTGCCACATCTTGCGGGTTTTTTCCGCCGTCTTCACGGGGGTTGCTTCTTCACCGCAGCCATCGCCGATGCAGTCCGGGTTGGGCTCGTCGTTCCCGTCGTTCAGTTCGGTATTGCCTCCGGTTTGCGAGGCAATCCATGCCTCGTTGGTTTCGGCTTCGTATGCCTGCGCGTACACGCAGAACAGTCCCAGGAAAATGGCGGTCGGCAATAACCTATTCAGTTTCATGGTGCCAAATCTAGAAAATGGGGGCCGGGAGTGCCGGTATGCTGGCGGAAAACACCCCTTTTTTCGCACTTTTTTGTTACATGGGCTTTATTTTTGGTCTTTTACAGATAAATTTGTTATTTTGGGAATAGGTTGCAAGGAGAATTCCTATGAAGAACATAAGACTTATTTCCGCTTTCTCGGCAATTGCCTTTGCCGTCGCTGTCCCGTTTACCTTTGTCGCCTGCGGTGACGATACTTCGTCTGCGAACAATGACGATGCTCCTATATCTTCTTCGGAGAATGAAGAAACTCTGTCTTCCTCATCCGCGACGGAAGCGTCCGAGATAGAATGCAATGCCGAGAATGAAGGCGAGGTCAAGGTTCAGTGGGAAGGAAACCCCAAGTACGGCGGCAATGAATATTACAGGTGCGAAGGCGGTTCCTGGGTCAAAGGGGACATTACTCTTACTTGCGATACTGCGGATGCTCCTATAGGGGCGTTTTGCAGGAGAACCACTTCGGTGAACTTGTTCAATGCCGGTATGGGTGCCTTTGGGAGTACCGCTACATACACGTATGCGGGCGAAGGTGTGTGGGAAATATTGACAGGTCCCATAAAACTGGATGAAGAATGCGTAAAAGATAGTGTAGGGAAAAAGAAAATATCTTCCTATGGTGATAAGCGCGAGAATACCTATTATCTTGAGTGCGCCGAAGACGGATGGCAATTTATAAATGAAGACGAATACTACTGTGACGTACAGAATGCTGCCAGTGGCGATGTATGCTCCTTCTCGGTATATGGTGATTCGGTATATTACCTTTACTATCCTGTCTACTCGGATGTGGAAGATTCCGTAACGATTTATGGCTGGGGGGAATGCAACTACGACCCTGTTTTGGGCTGTTGTCCTAAATCGGAATTCCCTCTAGGCTATAGTCCTGAGTTGGGGTTCCACGAACGTGATGGTAAGTCTTATTACTGCAATGCGGGAAAATGGATTTCGACGACTATTGTTCCGCACCAGTATACGGACCCCCGAGCAGAAGGCATGTCGTTTATGGAATACGATGTTCTGGATTTACCTCAAGAGGCCTCGGTAGGGGATCGCGCCGCGGGGTTGCTTGAATATTGTATATATGGTGCGGTTTTGGATGAAGAAGAAGGCCCTAAACAGGGGACATTCAACTATTGTGTTCCGCACACTTACTATCGGTATCGTGAGGATGGCTCCTGGACAATGGAAACGATAGATGAAGCGAATGAAGACCAGGTTGACGTAGACGATACTCCGTGCGGGCCCACTACATGGTGTTGTGCAGAAACTGAAGGCCTGAAGAGCGTGAGCCATATGGGCGGCTATGAGCCGGACAGAATTTACCAATGCGTTTCTGGCAAGATAGAGCATGTAGATTATGTCTTGGGCCGGTATGAAGAGGTTGCCGCCGAATAACCTACTCTTTTTCAGATACTAAACGTAGGGATTGCAAGCCGCAATCCCTTTTTCTTGACGCTCTTCGAGCGTATTTTGCTAGGCTCAAAAGTGGGCCTGTAAGCAGTCCCGTTTCACTCGCCTTACGCAAAAGTTTCTAAATTTAAGCCCGAAAAAATTAAAAGGATAGAACTATGGCTAAGTACAATCCGCAAGAGATCGAAACCAAGTGGCAAGCCTACTGGGAAGAACATCAGACTTTCAAGACGGGCACCGATAAATCCAAGCCCAAGTATTACTGCCTGGACATGTTCCCGTACCCGAGCGGTGCGGGCCTGCATGTGGGCCACCCGGAAGGTTACACCGCCACCGACATCATTTGCCGCTACAAGCGCAGCCGCGGTTTCAATGTGCTCCACCCCATGGGTTGGGACGCTTTCGGTCTCCCTGCCGAACAGTACGCTATTCAGACCGGTACGCATCCGGCCATTACGACCAAGAAGAACTGCGACAATTTCCGCCGCCAGATCAAGCGCCTTGGTCTTTCTTATGACTGGAACAAGGAAGTCAACACCACCGACCCGAAGTACTACAAGTGGACGCAGTGGATTTTCAAGCGCCTTTACGGCACCTGGTTCGATGAAGACCAGCAGAAGGGCCGCCCCATCGAAGAACTCCCGATTCCCTCCGACGTGGAAGCCAAGGGCGCTGCCGAAGTCCGCAAGTACAAGGACGGCAAGCGTCTCGCTTACTACGCCGACGCTCAGGTGTGGTGGTGCAAGCACTGCAAGATTGTGTGCGCCAACGAAGAAGTCTTGAACGACGGTTCTCATGAAAAGTGCGGCACCAAGGAAGTCGAACGCCGTAACCTCAAGCAGTGGCTCATGCGCATTCCGCTGTATGGCGACCGCCTCTTGAAGGGCCTCGACAAGCTCGACTGGCCGCAGGGCGTGAAGGACATGCAGAAGAACTGGATCGGCAAGAGCTTCGGTGCCGAAGTGGATTTTGCCATTGCCGACGCTGAAGGCAAGCCGACCGAAAAGAAGCTCCGCGTTTACACGACCCGTTGCGATACGTTGTTTGGTGCTACCTACATGGTGGTGGCTCCGGAACACGCCATGGTGCCGGAACTTACGACTGCCGAACAGAAGGCCGCCGTGGAAGAATACGTGCACGCCGCCGCTCTCAAGAGCGACCTCGACCGTACGGAACTCGCCAAGGAAAAGACCGGCGTATTCACCGGTTCCTACGCCGTGAACCCGCTCACCGGCACGAAGATTCCGGTGTGGGTTGCCGACTACGTTCTGACCGGCTATGGCACTGGCGCCATCATGGCCGTGCCTGCTCACGACACCCGCGACTTCGATTTCGCGAAGAAGTTCAACCTGCCCGTCATCTGCATCATGGAACCCGATGCAAGCTGCCCCGAAGACGTTCGCCCGAAGGTCCTCGCCGGCGAAGCCTGCTGGGCTGCTGATGGCACCTACATCAACAGCCAGAACGACACGCTTTGCCTGAACGGCCTCAACAAGAAGCAGGGCCTGGAACGCGTGATTGCCTGGCTCGAAGCCAACAAGATCGGTAAGGCTACCGTGAACTACAAGCTCCGCGACTGGCTCTTCAGCCGTCAGCGCTACTGGGGCGAACCGTTCCCGGTCATCCACTGGGAAGATGGCGAAATCTCTACCGTCGATGATTCCGAACTCCCGGTCCTGTTGCCGGAACTCAAGGACTACAAGCCGGGTGACGGCGGACAGTCTCCGCTCGCCAACGCTACCGAATGGCTCCAGGTGACCGACAAGAACGGCCGCAAGGGTATCCGCGAAACGAACACCATGCCGCAGTGGGCTGGCTCCTGCTGGTATTACCTGCGCTACATCGACGCCTGCAACGGCGACGCATTTGTTGCAAAGGAACTTGAAAAGTACTGGATGCCGGTGGACCTCTACGTGGGCGGTGCCGAACACGCCGTGCTCCACTTGCTCTACAGCCGTTTCTGGCACAAGGTCCTGTTCGACCTCGGCCTCGTCTCTACCGACGAACCGTTCCAGAAACTCTTCAACCAGGGTATGATTCTCGCCTTCGCTTACGAAGATGCCGCTGGCTCCAAGGTCCCGACTGACGAAGTCGAAGAAAAGAACGGCAAGTTCTTCAAGAAGGGTACCGACATCGAGCTCAAGCAGATTGTGGCCAAGATGAGTAAGTCCCTCAAGAACGTCGTGAACCCGGATGACGTTGTCCGCGACTACGGTGCCGATAGTCTTCGCTTGTACGAAATGTTCATGGGCCCGCTGGATGCAGTGAAGCCGTGGCAGACCAAGGGTATTGAAGGTATGAACCGCTTCCTCGGCCGCGCCTGGCGCTCCGTGGTGGGCGACGACGATGCCGCTCCGGTTTACGTTGACGAAACCGCTCCGGAAGCCATCGAGAAGGTCATGCACCAGACGGTTATCAAGGTCACAAGCGACATCGAGAACATGAGCTTCAACACCGCCATCAGCCAGTTGATGATTTTCAACAACGAAATGATGAAGATGGACAAGCGCTACCGCGAACCCTGCGAAACATTCGTGAAGTTGCTGCACCCGTTTGCCCCGCATATCGCCGAAGAAATGTGGAGCATCCTCGGTCACAACGAATCGCTCACGAACGTCGCCTGGCCGGAAGCCGACCACTCCAAGGCTGTGGAAAACACCGTGGAAGTCGTGTTCCAGGTGAACGGCAAGGTTCGCGCCAAGGCATCCGTCGCCAAGGACATGGACAAGGCCGCTCTCGAAAAGCTCGCCATGGGAAATGAACGCATGAAGGAATTCATGAACGGCAAGACCGTCGTGAAGTCCATTGTCGTTCCGGGCAAGCTCGTGAACATCGTTGTCAAGTGACGCTCTGCGTCATCCTGAGGCGCATCGCGCCGAAGGATCCAGACCCGCATTACCTAGCCGGGTCTAGAGCCTGCCCCGGATTAGTTCCGGGGCGCACCCCCACTGCATCTGCGCTAACTGCAGAAACATATACTACGACCTCTGCAACGACACGAATGACGGGGAATTGCTTCCCTTTGAAAACTTGGCTAAGTTGAAACGGTAAAACTTTTGGCCGGCTTTGGTGAAACTTCCTACCTATTCCATCCGGAATGTCCGTCGCCGTAGTAAAGGGCTTCGTCCTCGGCGGTGAAGCTGTCGGGTGCGACGGGGCCTTGGCCGCCTAGCCAGGCGCGCATCTTCTTGATGCGTTCGGTGTCCACCTTCTTTGCGGGTGCCGCGTTATTATCCGCGTTCTCTTGCAAGTCAGCCATATTTCCCTACTCGCATTTGAATCCCTGCAGCTCCAGCCCGGCGCGCATTTCGCCGTAGGTGGAGGTGCGCTTCATGTCCATCGCCTTCATAAAACGGCAGTCGTTGCTGATGTGCATGCGGAATCCGGTCATGGTGGGCTCGACTTCGCCCTTGCCGCTCGCGCGGATGTGTTCCATCATCTGCTCGCGCTTGCTGCTCAGCTCCGGCGGCACGAAAGCATCGGTCACTATATCCACGTTCTTGATTTCGCTGTCGCCGAATACGAAAGAGATGGTCACGAGGTTCTTGAGCCCGTTGAACTGCCCGTTGGTCTTGCAGACAAGGCTCCTGTCCTTGCCGCCCTTTTTCGCGGGCTTCTTGGCGGTTTGCTGCTGGCCCGGCTTGGGCGTGTACTTTAGCGCCTGCAAAAGTTCGTCTTCCTTCACGACGCCTACGCGCTGGTCAATAACCTGTCCGTTCCGTATAAAGTAAAATGTGGGGAAGGCCTGTATCGGGAGCGTGTTCTTGATTTTCTCGATGCCGGGCTCGTCGATGCCGACAGACGCCACCTTGATGTCGCGATAGTTTTTCGCGATGCTGATGAGCGTGGGTATCATCACGAGGCACGGCGGGCAGCTGGTGGAAGAAACCTCCAAGATCACGGGGGTCTTGGACTGCAGGATTTCTTTCTCGAAGTTCGCGTCGTTCACCTTGACGATGCGGATATCCTCTTCGGGGTCCTGGCCGGCGGCGGGCTTGGCCTGCACCGGCGAAATGGCGCCTGCAAACAGGAATGCGGCGGTGACGATGGCGATTGTGCTTGCAATAAACGGGCTATTGAGGACTTTCATTCTGGACACGCTCTTTATTCGTTGAAATTTTATATATATTCTTGACAAACGATTCGGATGGTTTGCGATGAAAAAGATAACTATTCTGGCAATTCTGGGTGTCTCGCTTGTCTTCTGGGCATGCGCTCATAGCCTCAAGTACAGGAACGCGGAGACGTTCAAGGGCAAGACGGGTGTTGTCGGAGTGTTCCGGCAGCCTGCCTTCTATTGCAGCGAGGCTGCTCCGCACTACATGAAGCTGGGCGACTCGACGGTGGTGGTGAAGCCCACGTGGAGCGAGGAACAGGACAACTTTTTCTTTGCGGCGATCAAGCCCGGTCCTGCCACTCTCTACAGTTACAGCTACAACTGCGGCGAGAACGAGAACAAGTACGTGCTGGATTCTACATCCGAGAACAAGGGGTCTACGGGCGTTGTGGTTCCCGACAGTGGCCTCTGCAAGATTGTGATTTCCTTTGTGCAGGGCGATAGGCTCTTTTCGCATAACGATGTCGTTCTGGAAGAGGAATTCAAGAAGAGTAAGGTTGCTCTGGATCTTTCAAAGATTCCGTACTGCGACGTGTTGAGCGCGGATGGTTCCAAGGTGAGCTTTGCCGACCGCGATTCCCTGTTGCGCGAAGAGTACAAGGCTGCAGTCGTGGCGGCGAAGGAAGGCGGTTGCGAACAGATTCGCCCGCTGGTGGTTATCGATTCCAACACTACGGACAAGGTAACGTGGAATGCCGAAAAGACCAAGGCGCTCATGATTGTGGCCCATGCGGATCCGGGAAAGTTCGAGGATGGCAGGACCGTCACTCTTGATAAGAGTATGCGTGTGTTCTCGGACAAGGAATTCCTGGAATGGTACAAGATGAACAACAAGGGCGTGCGTAGCTGGTCGCTTCGTTTGCGCCAGCTGCTTGGCCTCCCGCAGAGCGAAATCATCACGCACTTCACGATGCTGTGGGTGGAACCGAAGGACATGATCCGCCCAGCGTATAATCCGGATATTGCGAGTGCCGAGATGAAATGCCGTTTTGACGAGCCCGAAGGGACTAGTGAAGGCGAAGGAGAAGGGGAAAGTGAAGGCGATGATTCCCAGTTGGATACCCTCGGGATGTGGCTACGCAACTGGTTCGACGATACCTGGGCGAAAAGCTACAAGGAAGAGGGCGGTTACCCGTGGACCCGCCTGGGATACACTTACGACTGGGGCTCGAAGGGCGACAAGTACGGGCTTTCGGAATTCCTGGTCCAGGCCGAAGCAAGCGTGACGGTGCAAACGACGAAGGAATTGAAGGCGTTTGTGCGGTGGCTTGGCGACCGCAACTAGCCCCTAGGTTTTATTGCTGATGACGACCCGCCACAACTGCTGGCGGGCTTCTTTGTACTTGCGCTCGAAAGCGGTGATGGGTTGTTTGGGGGTGAAAGCAATCCTGTCTGTCGTCATTCCCGCGCAGTGCGGGCGGACAGCACTTAGCAACTTGTTGCTTAGTGCGCATGGTCCCCGAATGGGGAGAATCTTTGCTGCGGATTTCGCGACCCTTACCGCCTCCTCGAATTCCCTCGCATAAATTTCCCAGTTGGTGCGCAGTTCTATTGTGTCACCGAGTTGCAGCAGCGTTGGGAAAATGGGGTGCAGGTGGAATCTGCGAGTGGCCTCGCTCTGCTTGGGCCAGGGGTTCGGGTAGTATAGTGCGTGGTAGGGAATGCTCCAGCGGTTCGCCTTGACTTCGTCAAGCGCGAGTCGCCAGAAGTCGAGCAGTTCCGCCCGCACGAGGAATGCGTTTGGCGGAAGGGCGCCGGCGCTGTTTAATGTAGCGTTGTTTACTGCGGCGCCGCCTGCTTTTGCAAGCCTTGTTACCGACTTGTCAATCCCGATGACGGGAATGTCGGGGTGTGCAAGCGCGATGTTCACCGTGCTTTCGCCCGTTCCACAGCCTGAATCGAGAATTACTTTGTATGCAACGTCGCGGAGGTCGGGGTAAAAACCCTTTACGAACGCCTCCGCCAGCGCAAAAGCTTCTCGCGTATGTTCCGCGATAGGCCGCAAATACGAAGAAAGGGCGTACTTGCGTACGACCTCTTCCAGCTTGTCATAAATATCGGTCTGGTTTGTGGATACTTCGCGCGCTCCCGCGGTACGGGCTTTGGGCGAATCTCCCTGCATTACCGTTTCCAGATGCTCAGGCGCTTGCCGCCGGTAAGCTCGATATCGTCAAGCCAGAACTCGACGGTCTTTTCCTCGTTGTTGGGCTTGAAGTTCCACACGAGCTGGTTTACGCAGGTGTAGGAGAACTGCGGGTCCAGAATGTTCTTGAGCGGGATTGCGTACCGGCTCCAGTTCGTATCGAGGGTAAATTCGGACTGCGCGATAATCTGGTTGCCGGGTTCCTGCGTTTCGTCTATGACGCCGAACACTATGGCGCCAACGCCCTTTGTCTTGAAGGCAACCGTGTCTACCGAGGAAATGTCGTTGCACAGGGCCTTGTTGCTCTTGCCGAGCTCGATGCCGACTGTTGCCCAGGGCCACACGACTGTTCCGGTGGAATCCTCGAACTTCTCCCCGAAGGTGGCCGCAACGTGCGCTGCGATATTGCCGCTTTCCTCGGTTTCGAGGGAGAATCTGTGCTCGCCGTCGTCGGTAATGAAGTCCGGCGTCACGTTGGCATCGGAGTAGTTGAAATACCACCAGCCGCCATCGTATGTGTGGGCAGGCATGAATCGGTTCTGGTAGTTGGAATCCTGGAAGTCGTCGAGCAGGAGCGCACGGCTCTCTTCGGCGAACGTGCTCGGTTTCGAGGGCTCGCCGGCAATGACCTTCATATATGTGCAGCTTGTGTCGGCCCTGTTGTCGTCAGGGATAAACACGAGGCTTATGGGGCCGGGGGGCAGGTCGTCGAGCGTGAACTTCCCGTCGACAACTTCCGCTTCGTGCGACATGCCGCGGACCTTCACCTTGCCGTTCTTCTCGGGAACGGAGCCGGATATGGAAACGGTTGTTTCGAGGTCGCCCTTGAGGTCGACATCCTTGCCTTCTACGACGACTTCTTTCTGGAGCGCCTTGTCGCCCATGGTTGCTTCGAGCGTGTATGCGCCGTCAGATACGTTCTCGAATACCACGATGCCGTCGCTATCGGTTTCCGTGGCGTTCGCTTTTTCGGATTCAAGGCTCTCGCTTTCGGAAAGTATTACCTTCACTGCTGCCGCGGGGTGCCCTGCGACCGTAATCTGCGCGGTGATGGCGTTGCCCGCCTCGGTCCCGCTGGGGCCGCCGCCCGCCGTCTTGTCGTTACCGGAACATGCAGAAAGCACCGCGACTGTAGAAATCGCGGCAAGTCCGAGGCCAAATGTCGAGAAGGTCTTCTGCACGCCTGAAAGATACATATTTTTGAAAAGTTCGCTCATCGCCTAGCCCTCCTTTTTCGGGGTGGCCGGGCTGTCTTCTGCCGTGGCGGGGTCGTCCACCTTGTCGGAAAGCGGGAACATGGCGATATTCAGGGCGTAAACGCGGTCGGCGCTCTCGCTCTTGCGGGCAAACTGCAAAAGCCCCCTGCGGAATTCCTCGATGCGGTGCTTGATTTCGGGCAGGTCCTCTTCGGCTGCGGTAAACACCACGCTCGAAATGTCGCGTTCTTCGGGTTTGTGCCGGTCGATGGATTCCTGGGCAAGTTCAATCGTATGCCTGTGGAAGTCGCGCACGGCGCGGCTCTTGACCTCGCCGCCGGTAGAAAGAATCTGGTCGGTGATGTTCCAGCCGCCGTTGCCGTCGGGGGCGACAAGCCCGAGCTTTTTCAGAATCTCGAGTGCGCTGCGTGCCTCGTCGTGCGAGATGGGCGGGTTCAGGTGAGTCGCGAGTTCCGGAATGTTGCTGGTGTCTTTCGTGATGCCGATGAGCGCGCGCAGTGCGGCACAGCTCCAACTGCCAAAGTAGGCGAGTTCCGGCTCGGTGAGCACGCGCGTTTCCATTTCGCGCAGCTCCATGAGCTTGTAGTAGAGCTCCGACATCGCCTGCTTCGCCTTGGTCTTGTTGAAGCGGTAGAGCGTCTTGAAGTACTCCGCCCTGCGGTCGTCGAGCTTGCAGAGGCGAATGAATACCGGGAGCGAGTCCTCGTTCAGGTGCCCGCCTTTCTGGAATACGCGCACGAGCCAGGCCGGGTCCACGCCGGTTTTCTGGCTCAGGTAGCGATAGCTGGTGAACGGGTTGTCCTTCTTGCTCTCGGCAAACCAGTCCTTCAAAAAATCGCGGTATTCTAGGTATTCGAGTACGTCAACCATGCCCATAATTTACCTAAATGCAGGGCAGGGTGGTACAGGGGAGGCCGTGCCGGGTAAACTTTCTGTTGCATAATGTTCAACATTCCCTTTTTTACCGCAAAAAAGCGTTTTTTTGCCCTACGAAAGCCCGAATTTCTTCGCCTTGTAGTGCATCATGCGGGGGCTTACGGAGATTTCGCGCCCGGCAGCGGAGAGGTTCCCGTTGTGGCGGCGGATAACCTCGGTCAGAATCTCCTTCTCGTAATTCTCTAGCAGTGTCGAAAGCGACGAGGAACCCTCGGGGACTATGGATGTCTTGCTGGTGACTTCGGTCTGGAGCGTGGGCGGCAGGTCGTGGGAGTGGATGCTCTCGTCGGTGGTAGCGAGGGCGGCGCGTTCTATGCAGTTCTCGAGTTCCTGCACGTTGCCCGGCCAGTGGTAGCTCATGAGCATATCGATAGCGGGGGTGGTGAGGCGTACCACGTGCTTGCCGTACTTGAGGTTTACCTGCGCGATGAAGTGTTCGGCGAGGAGCAGTATGTCGCTCTTGCGTTGCGCTAGGTCGGGGAGGTTAATTTGTACGATATTCAGTCGGTAGAACAGGTCCTCGCGGAACAGTTTCTGCTGCATCATCTGTTCAAGGTTCTGCCGCGATGCAGCGATGATGCGCACGTCGGAATGGAACTGCATGTTGCCGCCCAGGCGGCTGAAGGTCTGCCCCTGCAAAAAGCGCAGGAGTTTTTCCTGATCGGGGAGGGTGAGCGCGGAGACGTCGTCCAGGAAGAGGGTCCCGCCGTTCGCGAGTTCCGCCTTGCCGATGTGGCGGCTGTTCGCTCCGAGGAAAGCCCCACGTTCGTAGCCGAAGAGTTCACTCTCGAAGGTGTTTGCAGGGTTCACGAACCCTTCGCGGAGGTTTGCGCAGCCCATGACGACAAACAGCTTGTCCTTGCGCGGGGAGAGTTCGGCTATGGTACGGGCGGTAAGTTCCTTGCCGGTACCGTCGTTCCCGTAGATAAGCGCAGGTGCGTCGTTGTTCGAGCATGCCTTGATCTGCTTGTAGACGTTTCGCATCTCGCCGCTGTTCCCGACCATCTTGCCGGGCTTCTCGTCGATGATGTCGCGAAGCTCGCGGATCTCGCGTTCGTACCGCTCGACCTGTGCCCTCAGCCGTTCAATTTCTTGCGATTCTCTCATCTTGTCATCCCCGCGCAGGCGGGGATCTCCTTTATGGTTTTACACTTTTGTAATAAAATAGCATAATTTTACAAAAATGTTATAAAATTTGTCGAACATAGCCTAAAAATAGGGTGCCGTTCCCCATTTTTATTCCTAATTTGAGCGCGGAATTAAAAAAGAGGTTCAAGATGAGCGAAAACTTCCGCAAAAAGACCATTGACGAAATCGCCAAGTCCCCTACCGCGCCCCTGATGCCTGCCGCTCCGGTAAACGTGGACTTTTACGGCGAGGACGTGTTCAACGCCGAGGCCATGCGCAGCTATCTGCCCAAGGACATCTGCGAAAAGCTCCTTGCCACGATTGACGAGGGTGCCGCCCTCGACCCGAACATCGCGGGCGACGTGGCGCATGCCATGAAGAAGTGGGCGATGGACCGCGGTGCCACGCACTTTACGCACTGGTTCCAGCCGCTCACCGGTTCTACCGCCGAGAAGCACGACAGCTTCCTCGAACCGAGCGGCTGCAAGGCCATCATGGTGCTGAGCGGCAAGAGCCTCATCGTGGGCGAACCCGATGCATCCAGTTTCCCGAGCGGCGGCCTTCGCTCTACGTTCGAAGCCCGCGGCTACACCGCCTGGGACCCGACTTCCCCTGCGTTTATCAAGCGTCACGGTAACGGCGCCACGCTCTGCATCCCGACGGCGTTCTGCAGCTATACCGGCGAGGCGCTCGACAAGAAGACCCCGCTGTTGCGCAGCTTGCAGGCCCTTTCCAAGTCCACGCGTCGCCTCATGACCTGCTTCAAGGCGGGCCCCAAGAAGACGACCGTCACGCTCGGCGCCGAACAGGAATACTTCCTCATCGACAAGCGCTTCTACCTGCAGCGCCCGGACCTGTACCAGGCCGGCCGTAGCATCTTCGGGGCCACTCCCGCGAAGCACCAGCAGATGAACGACCATTACTTTGGTTGTATCCCGAGCCGAATCCTCAACTTCATGAACGACGTGGAGAAGGAACTCTGGAGGCTCGGCATACCCGCGAAGACGCGCCACAACGAGGTCGCTCCCGCGCAGTTCGAGCTTGCCCCGATTTTCGAGGAAGTGAACCTCGCGTGCGACCACAACATGCTCATCATGGAGACGCTCCGCAATGTGGCCGACCGCTACGGCCTGGTGTGCCTCCTGCACGAAAAACCTTTCGCCGGAGTGAACGGCTCGGGCAAGCACAACAACTGGAGCATCTCTTACGGCAAGGGAAACCTGTTGAACCCGGGCAAGGACCCGCACCAGAACGCGGTGTTCCTCACGGCGATTTGCGCCATCATGTATGCAGTCGACACGCATGCCGACCTGCTCCGCATGACCTGTGCGGGTGCGGGCAACGACCACCGTCTCGGTGCGCATGAGGCGCCTCCGGCAATCATCTCCATCTACCTGGGCGACCAGCTGATGGATGTCATCGAGCAGATTGAACAAGGCGTGCCCAAGTCGAGCAAGCAGGCGGGCTCTCTCCGTATCGGCGCCGACATGCTGCCGGCTCTCCCGCGCGATGCCACCGACCGCAACCGTACATCGCCATTCGCGTTCACGGGCAACAAGTTCGAGTTCCGCGCGCCCGGCTCTAGCCAGAGCTGCTCCGAACCGAACGTGGTGCTCAATACCATTGTGGCCGAGGCGTTCGACATGATTGCCGGACAGCTCGAGAAGCTCGACGAGAAGAATTTTCACACCGGTTTGCAGAAGATTCTGCAGAAGATTGTGAAGGAACACAAGCGCGTGCTCTACAACGGCAACGGCTATACCGACGAGTGGGTGAAGGAAGCCGAGAAGCGCGGCCTCCCGAACATTCGCACCTCGATGGAGGCGCTGCAGGCGCTTGTCGACGAAGACAACATCGCGCTGTTCGAGAAGTACGGCGTGATGAACCGCGCCGAGATGCGTTCCCGCTACGAGATTAACGTGGAGGATTACCACAAGCGCATCCACATCGAAGGCGAAGTCGCTCGCGACCTCGCGAAGAACGTGATTTTGCCGAAGGTGGTGGAGGCCTACTCCGGCGCGCTCAAGACAAACGAGATGGCACTCAACCAGGGATTCCCGGGCGTCGATGCTTACGTGAAGTCGCTGGGCGAGGGCGTCAAGAACCTGAGTGCTGCTATCGCGACCATGGAAACCTCCCTCGAAGGTGAACACGAAGGCATTATCGCTGCGATGGCGGGTCTACGCAAGATTGTGGACGGCCTCGAGAAGGTTGTTCCCGACGAGCTGTGGCCTCTGCCGAAATACAGGGAAATGCTGTTTATTTACTAATGAAAAGCTTCGTGATACTTCGTTGCCCCCGGTCTCACGTATGCTTGATACGCTACGGCCGGTAAGGCGCCTTGTCTTGCTCGCTTTTAAATTAGTAGATTAGTAATAATGAAACTAACCTACTGATTATCTATATTCTTTTTACTTGGCCAAAGGGAAATAAAGATGGTATATCGTGAAGACAGCGACCTCGAATTCTTGGGGCAAATGGAATCGGCGGACTTGAACGATCTCGTCTTGTGCCTGATCCGTGACAGGGACGGCGTGGACCGCGTTACCGGACAGCTGGCGAAAAGCGGAATCTACAAACGTTGCCAGCCGGACCATCACCAGTATTGGCAGGAGATTGCTGCCGAAATCCAGTGCTTTGGCGCGAACACGTTTGCTACGATGTACCGTAAAGGTCAGGGTGTCCTGTACAAGGAAGTGCTGACGGATGTCTGCCGCAGGGTCAAGGTCAAGTTCGATAAGAATGACCGCACGGTTGACATTGAAAACGCTCTCTTGATGAAGGTCCTGTCCGATTCGGTCAAGAAGATGAACGGCGAGGAACTCAGAAAATTTGCGGGTACGCTGGGTATTGCGAACTCGGAAACGATGACTCCGGAAATTCTGTTGGGCACTCTTCAGGTCACCTTCTTTGCTGGTGGCGTTGTCTCGTTCGAGTTGGCGCTGGTCGCAGCGAATGCTGTCGCCAGGTTCATTCTTGGCCGCGGTCTCGCCTTGGCGGGAGATGTCGCCTTGACGAGAAGCCTCGCCGTGCTTGGCGGGCCTATTGGATTGTTCTTGACTGGAATTTGGACGGCCGTCGATATTGCGGGGCCTGCGTATCGCGTGACGATTCCTGCGGTTGTTATGGTGGCTACCTTGAGAAGGAAATGGCAGGGCCAGCAAGACAAGATTGCGGGGAGATAAAAAAATATATATTGGTAAAAAAGGCGGGAATATGGATAAAGAACCTGAAATCATCGATGCGGAAGTTGTCGAAACCAAGGGCGCCTCTGATTTCCAGAAGGGCCTCGCGGTTTTCTTCGTCATTATGTCGATGCTTTACGCGGTTTCGCCTGTCGATCTTGCGCCCGACGGAATTCCCGTAGTGGGCTGGCTAGATGATATCGGGTTCCTTGCTGCTGCGACAATGAATGTTGTTCAGCAGTTTGCGAAAGACCAGAATTCCTCGATGGTGAAGATCCTTAAATACTCCAAGTGGCTCCTGATTGTCGCAACGGTTATTGCGGCATTGCTGCTGGGCGGTTTGCTGGTCGCCATTGGGTTGTTGATTGCCCACGCGGTGGGGTAATTCAAAGAGAGTTTTTGTAAATATCCTGCATCACGAGGCCGGCAAGGGTAAAGCCGAAAATGGCGGTAGCATGCGCCATGGTACCGTTGATTTGCGCTTTGCTGCTGCACCATTCGTGGCCGATGAGTTCGGCGTTCTTGAGTTCCGCTTCGCTGTGCTCGCTGCGGACCTTGGGGCACATGCAGGCTTCTGTTCCGCAGGAGGAATTCTTGCCGCGGTTTTTCAGGAGCTCGTCGCTGTAGACGCACAGGACCTTTTTCTTGAGGTTCTTCTTCTTACGTTTGAATTTGTCGCGGAGGGCGCGGGCGAGGGGGCAACCGGCTACTTTCCAGAATTCGGCGACCTTGATGCGCGTGGGGTCCATCTTGAGGGCGGCACCCATCGAAGAGAATACGGTCGCCTTGGTGCGCGTGGCGTGCCAGAGCAACTGCATCTTGTTTTCGAGGCTGTCGATGGCATCGATGATGTAGTCGAAAGTGTCCAGCTGGAATTTGTCGGTATTCGCTTCCTCGTAGATGTCCTGCAGGGCGACAATATTGGCGTGCGGGTTGATTTCCAGGAGGCGGTTCTTGAGGACTTCGACCTTGACTTGCCCCACGGTCTTGGTGGTGGCCATCAGTTGCCTGTTCACGTTGGTGACGCACACGCGGTCCGAATCGACGAGGACGAGTTCCTTGATGCCGGAACGCACCAGGCTTTCGGCGCACCAGCTGCCGACTCCGCCGAGCCCGAAGATGATGACGCGCTTCTGGAAAATGTTTTCCAGAATTTCGTCGCCCACAAGGCGCTTGGTGCGGTTGAAGATGTCCTGCTCGATTTCCATAATAAATTCTGCGGCGGATTCGCGGTAAACTATGCGAACAGCCGGATGACGCGCTGGAGCCCTGCAATGAGGCGGTCGATATCGCGCTTGAGCGTGTAGGCACCGAAGCTCAAACGGAGCGTGGCGTCTACGCCAAAGCGGTCCATCACGGGTTGTGCGCAGTGGTGCCCGCTGCGGACGGCGATGTTCTCTTCGTCGAGAATCATGGCGGCATCGCTCACGGCGATTCCATCCAAAGTAATGCTCACGAGGGCGCCGCGTTCCTTCGGGTTCCCGAGCACTTTCACCTGCGGGATTTTTGCGAGCTGTTCCAGCGCATAGTTCGTGATTTCTTCTTCGTGCTTGCGGATGTTCTCGATGCCCTTCTCGTTAATCCACTCGATGGCCTTGCCAAGCCCGATGACTTCGGCAATCATGGGCGTGCCAGCCTCGAAACGTGCGGGAACGTCGGCGAAGGTCGTCTTCTCGAAGGTCACGTTCTTGATCATCTCGCCGCCGCCATGCCAGGGGGGCATAGAATCCAGAACGCTATACTTGCCGTAGAGTACGCCGACCCCGGTAGGGCCGTACATCTTGTGTCCGCTGAAGGCGAGGAAATCGCAGTCGAGTTTTTGCACGTCAATCTTGATGTGGCTCGAACTCTGGGCACCGTCAATCAGGATTTTCGCCTGCGGGGCGGCGGCGCGGACGGTCTTGATTATGCTCGCAATCGGGTTTACGGTGCCCACAGCGTTACTCACGTGAGTTACCGCGACCATCTTGGTGCGCGCGTTTAATAGCCCGGGAAGTGCTGCCAAATCCAGGTCGCCGCTATCTAGAACGGGAATGACCTTGATTTTTGCGCCCTTCATCTCTGCCACGAGTTGCCAGCTCACGATGTTGGCGTGGTGTTCGAGTCCGCTAATCAGAATCTCGTCGCCTGCTTCGAAGAATTTGCGCCCGTAACTCCACGCGACCAAGTTGATGCTCTCGGTAGTCCCGCGGGTAAACACGATTTCGTCTTCGGTCTTCGCGTTGATGAACTTGGCCACGTTCTTGCGGGTGGCTTCGAATGCCTCTGTGGTGCGTGCGCTCAGGCGGTACACGCCGCGCTTTACGGAACTGTAGTGTTCGCGGTAAAAGTCGTCCATCGCGTCGATTACGCACGCGGGTTTCTGCGTGGTGGCGGTGCTGTCCAAGAAGGCAAGGGGCTTCACGTCCTTATCGCCTGCGACAAGCATCGGGAATTCGCTACGGACTTTTTCGGCGTCAAAATCTTTCATAACTGCAAATGTAGAAAAAAAACTATATTTACCGGCGAAAAAACAAAGAAGGATTGCTATGAAAATTTTGAAAAGTTATCTGATTGCACTGGGTGCGTTTGCTTTGGGCTTAACCAATACGGCCTTTGCACAGGCTGAACTTCATGAGGCCATTGACGCGGGCGATATCGCTGCGGCGCAGAAAATCGTGAAGTCGGGGGCTGCCGAGGAAATTTACTGCGGCAAGCTTTCGGCAGACGATGCGGTAAAGGTCTATGAAAAGATTTTCAAGGCGATGCCCGAAGAATCTTTCAACCAGTGCCAGGCGCAGTTCTCGTATGGTTACGGTGCGAAGGTGTGTGCGAACGCGAAGGCGATGAATGCCTGCACCGAGGTAATCTCGTACCTGCTCATGGAAGGCGAGAACGGCAACACGAAGGCTCTTGATGCCTTGGACAATGTTTCGAAGGTCGCGCTGAAGACGAAGGCCTTTGCCAAACCGGTCAAGGTGCCTGTCGATACCAGCATGTGGGTCGCATGCCCCAAGAAAAAGGGGAAGGCTCGCGAGGCCTGCATCGAGGATTGTCTCCAGTATGCCCTCAACATGCAGGATTCCGCCCGCGAGGCGACTTGCGAAACGAATCCGGAACACTATGTGGATACGACTGTCAAGGTGACGGTTCCCTCGCCGCTGTACGAAAAGCTCCGCAAGGGGCTGCTTGAAGGCTACTGGAAAACGCAGAAGTCGACGGCAGAGAAGTATGCAAAGATTATGCAGGCGAATGCGAAGGCGCTCTCGATTCCCGATTCCGAGGTCGTGAATGTTGCGTATGTGGGCCGCTGGGCCAATAAGCACAAGGCTGACTCTACGGCTCTCCCCGGTGGAGAACTTTTCCGGTTCTGCACCGCTTGGCAGCCTGCGGTGGATTCCATATTGGCGTCCCTCGAATTTGAAACACGCTGCCCCGTGTTCGAATCGTTTACCGACCCGCGCGACAGCAAAACGTACAAAGTAAAGGAAATCAATGGTGCGCGCTGGTTCGTGCAGAACCTGGACTTTGCGGTCGAGGGTGGCTCCATGTGCTATGACCGCGAAGAGGACAACTGCAAGACGTATGGCCACCTGTATACGCAAGATGCCGCCATTGCCGCGTGCCCCGAGGGTACGCACCTTGCGACTGACGATGACTGGAAAATGCTCGAGATTTTTGCCGGTGGCGCGAACACTGCCGCAGAGAAGCTCCGCAGCAACGGGTCTGACGATTATGCCTTCACGGCTTTGTTCGGCGGCTACGCCAACAAGAACGGGATTTCCGTAATCCAGGGCGAGGGCGCCTATTTCTGGACAAACAAGGATGTGGGCGATGGCCGCGGAATGGCACGCTCCATGTTCAGCACCGACAAGGAAGTCTCTACGATTGCTGTTGATAAGGGTTTCTGGCTTGCGGTGCGCTGCGTGGTGAACAATGCAAAGTAGTTTCAGGCCGACATGTTCCCGCGAAACCTGGAAGGCGCGCCAGTCGCTTTTGGCGAAGGTGCGCGCGTTCTTTGAAATGCGCGGGGTTCTCGAGGTGGAAACGCCCGTGCTTTCCGCTGCGGGCGGTACGGACCCGCAACTCGACTACTTCGAGGTGGAAGGGGACCGTTTCATGATGACGAGCCCGGAATTCCACATGAAGCGCCTGCTTGCCGCAGGCTTCGGAGACATATTCCAGATAACAAAATCATTCCGGAAAGATGAATCTGGCAGCCACCATAACAACGAGTTCAGCATGGTGGAATGGTACCGCGTAGGCATGCCGCAAGAAAAATTGATGGACGAGGTGGAAGCGCTTGTGAGCGAAATTATCGGGCAACCGATACATGCGCGCCGCACCCGCTGGGTGGATGCCTTCAGGAACTATGCGGGTGTTGACCCGTTCTGCGAGAATATGGACAACTTTGTCTGTGCCTGCGAGCGCATTGCGGTGCCGGTGCCCGAAGGCAGGGAACGCATGTCGCGCGAGGACTGGTGGGATTACCTGATGGTGTTTGCCGTGGAGCCTGCCCTCGCGAAGAACGGCCCGGAATTCATTCTGGATTACCCGCAGTCGCAGGCGGCGCTCGCACAGACGTATGTGGGCGAGGACGGCCACACGTGGGCGCGCCGTTTCGAACTGTTCGTGGACCAGGTGGAACTCTGCAACGGGTATACGGAACTGATCGATGCTGCTGAACAGCGCCGCCGGTTCGAGGCCGACTGCGAAATCCGCCGCCGGATGGGCAAGCCCGTGCCGCCGGTAGACGAGAACTTCCTTGCCGCCCTGGAGTCGGGGATGCCAGCCTGTTCCGGTGTGGCGCTTGGGCTCGACCGTCTGTTCATGCTTGCTCTCGGTAAAGAAGAAATCAAGGACGTGATTCTTTTCCCGAGCTCGATTGCTTAGTTCTTTTGCTTAGTCGACCAGCGCCTTTATTGCCCGCCTCATGCGGTTCTCGTCGATGATGCCTGCCTCGATGTAGTCGAACTTGCCGTCGCTATCTACGAGGTAGCTGACGGGGATGACCCTCGGGTTCCCGAGAGCGTTCATGAGGTCGTAGTTCCAGTGTACCATGGCCCATGGCATCTCGTATTTCTTCTTGAACCGCGATGCGATTTTCACGTTGTCGTCTTCGCTCACCATGAGAATGCGGAGCCCCTTCTCGGAAAACTCCTTGTGCAGGTTCTTGAGCGTGGTGAGTTCTGCGATGCACGCGGGGCACCAGCTGGCGCTCAGTACGATAAGCGTCGCCTTGCCCTTCTGCTGCTCGAAGGTGGTCCTGCCGCCATCTATGTCGATGGCACTGAAGTTCCCGATGCTGCTGGGCATTTCGCGGAACGGTTCCATGTTGGCCATGTAGGCGCGGATGGCGACAAGCAAAAGTGCCGCCAAAACGATTATTCCCGCGATTTTATAGGACTTATTCCGCATTTCCTACAAGAATTTATGTTTTTTTCGCGTACTTTTAAATTATATTCTGCAATATGGCATACAATATTCAAGATCTTCTCTCTGAAATGGTGAAACGTGGCGCCTCCGACTTGCATATTACTGCAGGTTCGCCCCCGCTGGTCCGCATGTCCGGTAAGCTTACTCCCCTTGGCGACGACAAGCTGAAACCCGACGAAACCATGCGCATGACGTACAGCTTGATGAACGAATTGCAGAAGAAGTCTTTTGAACAGAACAAGGAATGTGACTTCTCTTTCGGTATCGCGAATCTTGCGCGTTTCCGTGCGAACGCCTACCTGCAGCGCGGTTGTGTGGCTCTCGCCCTCCGTATCATCCCGCTCGAAATCAAGACGTTCAAGGAACTTGGCCTCCCGAAGATTCTGGCCGAGTTCACGACGCGCCCCTCCGGACTTGTGCTGGTGACGGGTGCTACGGGTTCGGGTAAGTCTACGACGCTTGCGGCCATGATCGACAAGATCAACAAGGAACGCCACGACCACATATTGACGGTCGAGGACCCAATTGAATTCTTGCACAAGCACCAGGGCTGCATGATCAACCAGCGTGAAGTCGGTAGTGATACGAACAGCTTTGCGATGGCCTTGAAGATGGCCCTCCGTCAGGACCCGGACGTGGTGCTCATCGGCGAAATGCGTGACAACGAGACCATGCGCTGTGCCTTGACGATTGCGGAAACCGGTCACTTGGCCTTTGCTACCTTGCATACGAACTCCTGCGTGCAGACCATCAACCGTATCATTGACGCGTTCCCGAAGGGCGAGCAGCAGACCGTGCGTACGCAGCTCTCGTTCGTGCTCCAGGGCGTCATATGCCAGACGCTTGTCCCGAAAATTGGCGGTGGCCGCGTTATGGCCTACGAAATTATGAATGTGACTCCGGGTATTCGCGCGCTTATCCGTGACGACAAGGTGCATCAGATTGAATCGATGATTGAAATCGGTCAGAAGTTCGGCATGAACACGATGAACATGTGCCTCTGCGACCTGGTGAAGAACCGCAAGGTGGACCGCTTCGAGGCGCTTGCCCGTTCCCCGAGCCCGGACCAGCTGGAACAGTTGTTCGTGAAGGAAGGAGTCTAGTAGATGGCTGAATTCTTGTACAAGGCGCAAAATGCGCAGGGCAACAACTTCGAAGGAACACTCGAGGCGAAGGACAAGGCCGAAGCCGAAGCGCTCCTCATGCGCCGTAGGCTTGCCATTGTGAGCCTGAAGAAAAAACCGAAAGAAATCAAGATTCAAATCGGTAACGGCATCAAACACGAGGACCTCACGCGATTCACGCGTATGTTCTCCTCGATGTGTTCTGCGGGCCTCCCGATGTTGCAGTGCCTGAACATTCTGGAAGAGCAGTGCGAGAACCCTGCGCTGAAGGATGTGATTCACAAGGTGACGCAGTCCATCAACGGTGGTTCTTCGCTTGCCGATGCGCTTGCACAGCACCCGAAAGTGTTCGACGCCCTCTACTGCAATATGGTGGCGGCAGGCGAAGCGGGCGGTATCTTGGAAGGCATTTTGCAACGTCTTGCTGAGACAATGGAAAACAGCGTGCGCCTCAAGCGCAAGGTGAAGAAGGCGCTCACGTACCCGGTGATGGTTATCATCGTGGGTATCGTGGTGGTGATTGCCCTTATGACGTTCGTGGTGCCGACGTTCGCCGAACAGTTTGCCGCCCTGGATGCGGAACTTCCCGCGCCGACGCAGGTGGTGATGAACATATCCGACTTCTTGCTGAATAACGGCGGTTTCCTGTTCCTCGGTCTTATTGCATTGATTATCGCCTGGAAACTGGTGATGAAGATTCCCGCGGCGCAGTTTATGTTTGACAAGGCCCTTTTGAAGATGCCCAAGATAGGCGATTTGCAGATTAAGTCATCTACGGCGGGCTTTTCGCGTACGCTCGGAACCCTTTTAAATGCCGGTGTTAGCGTGATGGACGCCTTGAAGGTTGTGGCCTCTACGGCTGGCAACAAGGTGGTCGAACAGGCGATCGGGAAGATTGCGATAGGCATTGCCGGTGGTAAGAGTATCGCGGACCCCATGACCGAAGTGGGAATTTTCCCGCCGATGGTTATCCAGATGACTGGTGTGGGTGAGAAGACCGGTAACTTGGGCGGTATGCTTTTGAAATTGGCGGACTTCTACGACGAAGAAGTGGATGCCGCAGTGGATGCCGTCGTGAGCATGATCGAACCGTTGATCATCGTGTTCCTCGGCGGCGCGGTCGGTGGCCTCTTGATTGCAATGTATATGCCTATGTTCTCCATGGGCGACGCCATCAAAGGGTAAAATTTCGCTGAAAACACATCGCGATACGGCATCACGCTTTGGCTCACGTATTATTATACGCTACGCCAAAGCGTTCTTTGTCTCGCTCGGTTTTGAGCGAAATTTTGTTTTGACCTAATGATGCTGTTGAAAACAAGATCTTGCTAGGCTTCCGTCCGCCTTTAATAATACTTGCTAATGAAGTGCGCCTTGCCTCGCTTGTTTTTAAGCAAAATCTCGGTTTAATTTATAAACGCTAGTTTTGAGCGAAATTTTGTTTTGGCGAAAATGATCATTTAACCCGTTAGTGGTTTTTCCAGCGGGTGTACTTCGCGGTTTCGAGGATGTTGTTGGCGTTCTCGATGCGGTCGGAGGAAGGCGATTGCGTGTCCTTGAGCGCGTAGTCGATGCCGAGTTCGGCGTACTTGCCGAGAGCGAATGCGTGATAGGGCAACACTTCCACGCGCTCTACATTGCTTAAGGTGCGGATAAAGTCGCGGGTCTTGGCGAGGGCTGCATCGTTGTCGCTTATTCCGGGCACGAGCACGTGCCTTATCCAGATGGGTTTGTGGATTTCGTCCAGGTAGCGGAAGAAGTCGAGGATGTTCGCGTTGTCATGGCCGGTCAATTTCTTGTGTTCCACCGTGTCGATGTGCTTGATGTCTACGAGCAACAGGTCGGTTACGGTCATGAGCCTCTGGATTTTTTCAAAAACGTCGCCCGTACGCCTGAACGTGACTCCGCTGGTGTCGATGCAGGTGTGGACACCGGCATTTTTTGCCAGCGTGAAGAACTCGATCATGAAATCAATTTGCGAAAGCGGTTCTCCGCCGCTCACGGTAATGCCGCCGTCCTTGCCCCAGTAGGTCTTGTACCGCAGGGCCTTTGCAAGCAGGTCCTGCGCGGAAATCTCGTAGCCCGCGCAGTTATTTCCCGCGCTTTCATTCACCGCGCTTCCGTTGCTTGCACCATCTCCGGTACCAAAACTCCACGTCTCGGGATTGTGGCAGAACTTGCAGCGCATGGGGCATCCCTGCGTAAAGACGACGAACCGGATTCCCGGTCCGTCGACCGACCCGAAGGTTTCGAACTTGTTGATTCTGCCGAGTGCCATGCCTTGCCGTGAACCTTGCGGGTTTAGCCCTTCGCGAGCATGTCCATCAGTTCGCGGTCGAGCCTTTCGGGATTGTTGTACTGCGGGAGGCTGTTGTGGAGCGACTCTCCTTTCGATACGAGACCGAAGTCGAGGTTCTTGTAGTTCCAGTAGCTGAATCCCACGTCGGCTTCGCGCAATATGTCGAGGAAGTCGCGCATCCATGCAATCTGGTACTGGCGCGGTACTTGCACGTACACGCCGAATTCGTTGCAGGCTACGGGCAGGTCGTATTTCGCGCGGAAATCGAGCGCGTTCTGGATGCTCTCCTGGAGCCTAGCCTTGTCCCACTTGCCGTATTCCACGTTCAGGCGTGTTTTTGCATCTCCTTGCGGTGCGGCGTAATCGCCGGGCCACGGGCGTTCGATATGGAAGAACGGGTCCTCGATCCATGCGGCCTTCTGGTGCGTGAACGTTACCGGCGTGTAGGTGTGGAAACTGTAGATGGCGTTGTCGTCGTCGAGCGGGGTGAGGAACTCGAATTCCTTCGCGCTGTTCCACTTGTTGCTGCCCACCACGATGGTGTTCTTGGGAGCATGCTTGCGGATGGCCCAGAAGAGTTCGTCTTTTACTTTGTCCCAAACGCGGGAGTCGCTGCCGGCGGGTTCGTTCAAAAGTTCCATCATCACGCGGGGCATGCCACTGTAGCGTTCGCCCATGTATGCCCATATATTACAGGCGCGCGTGCGTGCTGCCGGGTCGGCGAAGAATGCCTGCTCTGTGGAGCATCCCAGGTGAAAGTCGTGGCCCGGACACTTGTGCAGGTCGAGTATCACGTCGAGGTCTGCTTCCGTAATCTCCTTGAGCGCCTTGTCGAGCAGGGCGAATACTTCCGCATCGGGCGTGTCGTTATCGCCTTTGAACAAGTTAAAGTAGTCCACGGGCAAGCGCACGTGGTTGAACCCCGCCTCACGGATGCGCTTGAAATCGCTCTTGTCGAGGAAGGTTTCGATATGTCGGACAACCCCGGGGAAACCGACGGGGTCTTTTTCCTGGATGCAGTCTACCTGACTGAACCAGCCACCCAAATTCACTCCGCGCAGTCTTTCCTTTTTCATGTATGTTGTCCTGTGTTGTTCATGGCCTGGATTGGCCATGCTTGTTTTTTATGCAAGTCCTACGTGTTTACGATGTTCAGGTCTTCGTTCGCGATGTTCAGGTTCATGATGACTTCCATATCGTCGGGAAGGTTGTAGAAATCTACGACAATCCCAATCTTCTTTTCGTCGTCTTTCTGCTTGTCGAACTGGACCACGTCGAATATCTTCATGGGGATGCAGGAACCCTGCGTTACGGGGATCTCTACCGTCATGCCCTTGCTGATTGGGCCTTCGACGATCTTGCCCTTGAACACGATGCTTTTCTGGTCTTCGCCTTCGGATGTTTTCTTTACGTGAAATATGCCCATTGTATTTTTCCTTAGCCCACAAAAAGCTACCGGCAAAAGTTAATTTTTTTACATGGCTTTACGAGTAGGGAGAATTCCTTTTTTGGTGTGTGCGCCGTTTTTTCACGCCTTTCTGGGGCGCGAGCATGAGTTCGGCGATGTTGAGTTTGTAGATGGGGCGCCGAGCGTGCAGAGTGCGGGGCTCATGGACGGTTCAATCCACCTTTCTCCCGCTTCCTCGATAACGTTTGCCCTCAAGCCGGGAGCGTTCGTGCTGTCCCCGGATTTCTGTACGTCGTGCTCTTTCGAGGTCCGCTCGGTCAAGCTGTTTTCGAGATACCCCATCGAGTCGCTTGCGGGGCGCCGTGTGCGCATTACCTCGCAGAGCCGCACGTCGGTGGCGCTTCTCAAGGTGCTTTTCGAGATGCGCTACGGGATAAGGCCACAATACATGGGCGGGCTTGTTGCCGAAGGTTCGGAAGATGCGTGCCTGCTTATAGGCGACCTCGCCCTCGAAGAGAACGAGCGCGGGCGTTTCGCGTACAGTTACGACCTGGGCGCGCTCTGGCAGGAATGGCAGGGGCTTCCGTTCGTGTTCGGCGCGTGGGTCATTTCCAGGGATGCGCTGCATTCTCCGCTCCGGGGAACGCTTGATACCTATCTCGAGCAGACGGAACGGAGCCTGGAAAGTTTCAGGAGCGACGTTTCGGGGGCGCTAGACCGCTGGCTTTCCAAGTATCCTGTGAATCTGCCCCGCACGGTTGTCGAGGATTATTATACTGCCCTGGATTACCGGTTTACCGATGAGCGCAAGAAGTCGCTCACGCTGTTTTTGGAGCTTTCTTGCCGGCTCGGGCTGGTGGAAAGCGCACCGGCACTCGAATTCCTGCAGTAAGTCCGGATATGTTCCATGTTGGAATGAATCGGGATTGACATTGTCGCACCGAAGAATATAGATTAAGGCGAAAGGAGTACCGTCTATGGTCGAAGAAAAGATTCTCGTGGTCGACGACAGCGCCGACGTGTTGCAGCAGGTGAAGGAAATGCTTTCGCAGGTGGGCTACAGCGTCGTCACCTGCAGTTCGGGCCAGGAGGCTCTGGATTTCTTGGACACCGAGCGCGTGGACCTGGTTCTTCTGGACGTGAACATGCCGGACCTGAACGGGTTCGAGGTGTGCCTGCGCATCCGCCAGAAGTTTGCGCTGGACGACCTCCCGATAGTTTTCCTTACCAACAGGGAAGATTCCGACAGCATCGCGAAGGGGTTCCATGCGGGAGCCTCCGACTTTGTGACCAAGAATGCGGTTTCCGAGATTCTCCTTGCCCGCGTGAACGTGCACATAAGGCTTGCCCGCACGCTGCGCTACCTGAGGGATATTTCCCTTACCGACGATTTGACGGGCGCGTACAACCGCCGCCACGCCATGTATTCCCTGCGCGAGTGGTTTGCGCGCAGCACGCGGTACGGCTCGCATTTCTCGCTCATCTATTTCGACTTGAACGGGCTCAAGCAGATTAACGACAGTTACGGCCACCAGGCGGGCGACCTTCTTTTGCGTGCCGTGGTAAGCGCCGTAAAGAAGTTGCTGCGCGAATCCGACCTGCTGTTCCGTATGGGTGGCGACGAGTTCATGGTGCTGTGCCCCGATACCGACAAGCGTGGCGCGTTCATTTGCGCGGAACGCATGCAGGAGGCGGTGAAGGCGGTTACCATCATCGAGCGGACGGTTTCGTTCGCGTACGGGATTGCGCATTCGAGCGAAGACTACAAGGATATCGACGAAATGCTCCACAGCGCGGACGCGTCGATGTACCAGTGCAAGCAGAAAATGCGCTCCGCCCGCAAGTAATTCCTTAAATTGCGGCCTTTACGGCATCGAGAAGGGCGGTGAGCCTTTTCCCGATTTCGTCCCATTTCTTTTCGCGCATGAGGCTCGCGTTGAAGATGCTCCCGCCGAACGAGACGATGTTGCTCCCTGCACGGAAGTAGTCACCGACGTTTTCGGCGTTCACGCCACCGCATGCCATCAGCTGTATGTCACGGAAGGGGCCGCGCAGCGCCTTGATGTATTCGGGGCCTCCCACGCAGTTTACGGGGAATACCTTCACGGCGGTGGCGCCCAGGTCGTGCGCCTTCTGGACCTCGGTCGGGGTGAGGGCGCCGGGGATTATCGGGACCCCGGCGGTACACGAGAGGCGGATGATGTCGTTTCTCGTATTTGGCGTGACGATGAATTCCGCTCCGGTATTCAGGGCCCGGTCGAGGTCTCCGCCGGTTCGTACCGTTCCCGCGCCTACGGTTATGCCTAGCGGGCGTGCGGCGGTTTTCAGGTCCTTGATGATGCTTTCCGCGCCATCCGTGTTCATGGTGACCTCGATGGCCTTGAGTCCGCAGGCTGCCGCCGTCTTGACGCAGGCTTCTTCTTCGCCGCGGGGGATGTCGCGCAAAATGCCGATGACGGGCATTTCCTTCAAAAATTCGGTAAGGTTCATGATTTTGCCGCCGTTAGGGATGTTTATGGCAATAAGATATAAAAAGCATTTGACAATTTGCCGGTAAGCGGCGATAATAATAATGAAAAAGGTTTAGAAAGGACAGATATGCCGAAAAACGATTATTTTAAGAATGTCTATAGGGAACTCAAGAAAGAAACCCCGAAGGAATCCGCGGAGAAGGGTGGGGATTTTTCGAATCTCAAGATTCTCGAATACTGGGTGCGGTTTATGGACAAGTCGCCGGAATGCGTCAACAAGGAAGTCGTGTTCCGCCTAGTTGATGCTCCCTGCCGCACCGCCATCGCCAATGACATCCTAAATATTTTCGGGGAATTCGTCACCCCGAAAAAGAAGCGTCCTCGCTCGCGCAGGATGCGCGAGCGAGGCGATGACGACCTCTTCGACGATGACTTTCCCGATTTCGATGACTCCGATGACGATGATTACGAGATTGATTCCCGCTATTGCAGTTCGAGGCTGTTGCGCCAGGTTTCGCGTTACTGGAAGGAAAGGCGCTTCGGGAACCAGGAGCGCGTGACGGAAAACCTGTTGACCGCTTTCTCGACCACCGATGCCGATTCCATGGCCCCGCACCTTTACAGCAGCTTGCAGAAGTCGATCTGCACCAAGTTTAAGCAGTATGCGCTGGGCAAGATCCGTGAGGGCATCAGGGACGATGACAGCGTGTATGCCCGTTCCCAGAAGGTCAAGAAGGTGTACCGCCTGACGGATGCGGAACTCGAGATTGTTCTCTATATATGGTTGCGCAACAGTGATCAGATGGAGGTGGACCAGGACGAGGATTTCTTCGGGAAGCGCCACCACCATTTCGGCGAGCCCGAGATGTCTCCGAGCACCATGAAGGAAATTGCCGTCGCCACGGGATTGTCCGAGGCCCGCGTCTCGAAACTGCTCGGGAAGGACAGTTCCCTGCGCAAGCTGAACCTCTGCAACGAGGACTTGAATATCCCGCTGGAACTCCAGACCTACCTGAACGGTTTTGGCGACATCTCGGGATTGAAGGCGTTCAATCTCGCGTCTCCCGCTACCATCCCGTTCTGTCAGTTGCAGGAACACAACCCGGATGCGAACCTCGCGCTGGAACTGATCCGCCACCATGGCTGGAATCGCCCGCTGAACATTCTGTTCTACGGCGTGGAAGGGGCCGGCAAGACGGAACTTGCGAAGGCCTTGGCGAAGGAGGCGGGGCTTCCGCTGTGGGAGGTGTGTATTGACGGCGATAACAGCAGCGAGCCCGCAAGGCGCTTCGAGAACCGCTCGCAGGCCCTGATGCTTTACCGCATACGTGCGGCCATGCTTGCCGACTGGCATTGCGAAAAAAAGCATGGCATTATCATGATTGACGAGGCAGACCTGGTGCTGAACGGGTTCGAGAAGGGAAGTCTCAACCATTTCTTCGAATCCGTGAAGACCCCTATCATCTGGATTACCAATTCCATCAGCTATGCCGAAAAGAGTTCGCGCCGCCGTTTCGATTTCTCGATAGCGTTCAAGGGGCTCGCGAAAGACGAACGTTACAACATGCTCGAGTCTGTCCTCAGGGCGCAGGAGGCCGAAACCCTGCTCACGCCCGAGGAGAAGATGCGCCTCGTGGTGGAGTACCCTGCGATGGCGGGCGGCTATACGCTTGCCGTGCGCTCTACCCGCGATCTGATTGCGGACGGCGCGGATGTCAAGGCCTACCCCACGATGGTGCGCCTGCTGAATGCGCATACGCACCTGCTCGGAATCGAGAACGGGTCGCTGCGCGATGTGGACTGCCGCGCTCCCGCATATTCGCTGGAGGGCCTCAATATCGAGGGGTCCGCCTCCGAGATTATCGAGGTCGTCAAGAACTACGATTCCGTATGGAAGACCCTGGACGAGAATTCTGTGCCCACTTCCCTGAACATCTTGCTTTATGGCCCTCCGGGTTCGGGCAAGACGGAATTCGTGCGACATATCGCGCGTACCCTCGGGCGAAACCTGGTTGTGCGCCGTGCCAGCGATCTTCTGGGAATGTATGTCGGCCAGACGGAGGCGAATATCGCCGAAGCATTTGAGGAGGCGGAACGTACCAAGTCGATTCTGTTCTTCGACGAGGCGGACAGTTTCCTGCGCGATCGCTCCGGCGCCATGCAGGGGCACGAGGTCTCGAAGGTGAACGAGATTCTGACCCGCATGGAAAACTTCAAGGGAATCTTCATCGCAGCGACGAACTTCAACGATTCTCTCGATACCGCCAGCCGCCGTCGTTTCGCGCTGAAGCTCGGCTTCGGCTACCTCAAGCCCGAAGGCATTCGCCATATCTGGAATGCGTTCTTCCCGCATGTCGGGTGCCCCGCAACGGTTGAGAATCTCCCGATGCTTACCCCGGGCGATTTCAATGCGGTGAACGGGCGACTGCGCTATTTGCCCGAATCTTCGCGCACGGCCGACCGCATCGAGGCGGAACTTCGGAAGGAGGTGGGCGCGAAGGATTCGCACGCCGGGCGCACTATGGGCTTCTAGATATACCGGCTTGGAAGGCTTCGTAGATTTGTTGGCTACGTGCATGTCGGGCACGCTCACACGATCACTTCGTTCCAGTGTTCACTTAGCCCGACATGCTCCTCCGCCAAGAACAAGCGAGTGCTCCGGAAGGCAAGTGTTTGTTTCCCTGTTGCCGGTATGGAATGTTTATTGCGGGAGGAAACCCTTGTGACTGTTAGTCCCTGCGGGTTTCCTTTAAACTGCAGGAAATTTTTAGGAAGGGCGAAGCTCGCCATAATTGTAATTCGTGTTGTGGCAAGGTCCGTGCGGGCGAAAGCCTGCACGGACTTTTCACTTATTGAAAAAAGAGGTCGGCGGTTTTGCTTTTCTGACACTGATTAGTATATTTAGGGTATGAGCGATAAAATCCCTAATCCGAATACGGTGCACCCGATTGCGGGCTACGACAAGGAAATCTACGTGAAGCCCACCATCAAGAACCCGAACATCATTGTCGGGGATTTTACGTACATCGCGGATTTGGAATTTGAAAGCCACGTGACGCACCATTACGACTTTATCGGCGACAAGCTCATTATCGGGAAGTTCTGCCAGATAGCCGCAGGTGTGGAGTTTGTGATGAACGGAGCGAACCACCAGATGAATGCCGTTTCGACTTTCCCGTTCTACACGCTCGAAGGCTGGAACATGAAACCGCCTGCCGCAAGCGATATGCCCTTCAAGGGCGATACCGTCATCGGGAACGACGTGTGGATCGGGCAGAACGCGACTATCTTGCCGGGCGTGCATATCGGCGATGGCGCCATCATCGGTGCGAACAGTGTCGTCGGCAGCGACGTGGAACCCTATACGGTTGTAGTAGGGAACCCGGCGAAGCAATTGCGCTACCGCTTTGACGAGGAACTGACGGAACTGCTCCTGAAATTCAAGTGGTGGGACAAGCCCATCGAAGAAATCAATGCGCTGATTCCTATCCTCACGAACAGCGATCTGGAATTCGTGAAAAATAAAATTCGGGAACTAAAAAAAGGTGGTCTAAAACCACCTTTTTAATTTGCAATTTGTATCGCCTTACATTCTCGCAGCTTTCGCTCTGCGGCGGAAGTGCTCGATAAGCGGGGCGACGGTTTCCTTGAAATCGTCGTGCGTCTCGATGCGCACGAAGTCGATGGACATGCGCTGGAACAGTTCCTTGGTCGCCTTGCCCTGTCGCTTGGCCTCGCGGGCGAAAGCTTCGCGGAAGGCGGCATCGCCGGTGTCGATGAGGAGCGTCTCGCCGGTCTCGGGGTCCTCGAGTTCCACGAGGCCCGCGGGAGGCAGTTCCATTTCGCGCGGGTCCACCACCGATACCGCAAGCACGTCGTGGCGCTTGCGCAGAATCTTGAATGCGTTCTCGAAACCTTCGTCCAGAAAGTCGCTCATCACCACGACGACGGCACGACGGTTCAGAATCTTGCCGGCATATTCCAACGCCACCTGCGTGTTCGTGCCGTGGTGCTGCGGCTTGAAGTAGAGAATTTCACGGATGAGCCGCAGCACGTGCTTGCGGCCCTTCTCCGGCGGGATGAACAGTTCGACCTGATCGGTGTAGATTAACAGCCCCACCTTGTCGTTGTTCTTGATTGCGGCAAAGGCGAGCAAGGCGGTGAGGGTCGCCATGACCTCTCCCTTCATCTGCTTGCCAGACCCGAATTCCGAACTGCTGGACGCGTCGACCATCAAAAGCATGGTCATTTCGCGTTCCTCGATAAACTTCTTCACATACGGCGAACCCGTTCGAGCGGTCACGTTCCAGTCGATGGTGCGCACGTCGTCGCCCGGCATGTACTCGCGGACTTCGTTGAATTCCATGCCGTTTCCCTTGAACGAACTATGGTAGGCGCCGGTCATCACGGTGTCAAGCGTGCCGCGAACGCTGAGTTCTATGCGGCTGACGGTCTTTAAAACTTCTTTATCAAGCATTTGCCTAGAATATACAAAAAAAGGGCGCGGGAGAACCAAAAAACTCCCGGCATAGCCGGGAGCCCATAAGGAGGAACGATGATTGGAGTATGTCTATGAAAGTTTATGCAATCGTCAGTTTACGCGCGGCTGCCTGGGCCTTCTTCGCAAGCTCGAACCTCAAGATGCCGTTTTCCAGCGAGACCTTGATGTTCTCGGTGTCGATGTCGTCGGCCAAGCGGAAGCTGCGTTCGTAGGTGTACTTCTCGTCCTTGCCGCGGGCACGCGTCGCCTTCACGGTGATGATGTTCTTTTCGACCTGGATGTCCATGTCTTCCTTCTTCACGCCCGGGAGCTCGACTTCCAGTGCAAAGCCGTTCTCGGTCTCGTAGTAGTCGGCCTTCGGCGTGTAGGTGCATTCGCCCTTGGCGGCTTCGGCGTTAAGGTTGTCAAGGAAGTTCTGGATGCCGTAGAATGCGGTGGGAAGAATCTGTGCGTTGATCATAGTAGTACCTCTTTTGGTTGCGGGCCCGGTTTTAACCGTGACCCATTGTTTTTTTTGTCTTCGCACTACTATAAGCGAAATCCGTGCCAAAACAGCAAACTGGCGCACTTATTCCCCAAAAACGCCTTTTTTACGCAAAAAACGGCAAAATGGCAGAAAAATCCCCTTCCGGCTGTTTCAAAACGTCCCGCCTGCAGTTTCATCCCCGAAACACTTCGTTTTTCAATATGAACATAAAAAAGGTGAACGGCTCCCTGTTGGAGGAGCCGTTCTGGGTTGGTTATGGAGGTAACTCTTAGAACTGTTCGAAGAACTTGTGAACTTCTTCAGGCACCCAAGTCTGCTGCCATCCCTGACCGACATCCATGCTGCCGGTGTCGTGAGCGGTCCACTGGTGTCCACCCGGCCAGCTGCAGAACTTGACCGGGAAGCGCGGGTCTACAGTCGTAAAGTCGTAGCAGGTGTGTCCGGTGTTGCCGGAGTTTTCCTTCGGCTTTTCGGCGCTTGCGTCAGTGAACTTGCCGTCTGCACCGGCCTTGCCGTTCCTCTTCAGGATTCTCGGAAGGGCGCTCGTCTTGGCTGTGTTGTAGTTGCACATGCCGTCGTTTTGGCCGTGAACCGCCATCCATGCAATTGGCAGGTCCTTGGCATCGTAACGACCTGTTCCTGCGCTCGGCAGCCAGATGTTATAGTCGGCGGTTGCATAGACTGCTACAGCGCGGAGTCTTTCCTGCATGTCCTGAGCGAGGGAGTTCGTGAACATGGCGCCGAAGCTAAATCCTGTGGCGAATACGCGGGTAGTGTCGATGCAGTAGTTGTCGAACATAGCGGTAATCATCTCGTCGACGAACTGGTGGTCTTCCTTTCCGTTCCAGGTACCGTTGTCGTTACCCTGCGGTGCTACGAAGATGTAGTTGCCTTCCGTATCCAGTTTCTGCTGGCCATAGTACGGAGTCGGATGGTCGTAGTCCGGAGTGTGGTGCACGAAGTCTTCGGCCTTACTACCCATGCAGTGGTTTGCGATAAGAAGCTTGTGCGGCTTGTTGTTGTCGTAGTTCTTCGGCAAGGTGATGAAGAACGTGCGGTTCTTTCCACCAACGTTAATGGAGAACTGTTCGCCATTTTCGACTTTTCTGTTGGACTTCAATGAAGATGCCTTGCCGCAACCCTTACTCGGGCGCGGATCGTTCTTCAGGGCATAGCCGAACGCGAATTCTTCTTCGGCCGGGGCGGTCTTCACGAGCTTCACGTTGACCGTAGTGTCGAGTGTGCCGAGGGGGACGGAGAGAGTGTCGTACCCTTCGGCAACAAACTTGAGCGTTTCGCCCTGCTGGATTTCCTTCAGGAGGGCGTGTCCTTCGCTATCGAAGGAGTTGGTAAAGTTGCCGGTTGCGGAGAAGCGGATGGTCTGCTTCGCGCTACCCATGATGACCCTGGCGAAGTACGTGCCCTTTGCCTTCACGCCGGAGGAAAGGTCCACCTGGCCTGCGCCGTAGAGGGTCTGGCTGAATACCTTGTTGCCCAGCGGGTCAAAGATGCCCACCTGCACGGGGGCGCTGCCGTTCTGGCGGTAAGAGAGAATGCCGGAATTGATGCTGATGTATCCGGGTATGGAAGAGGCCGCATTGAGGCCAATCGTCTCTTCCTCTTCGTGGATGGAGAACTTGCCCTTGTTGTCGGTAGTTGCGGTCTTGTTCTCCTTGACCAGTGTGACCTGCGCACCACCGATGGCCTGGCCACTTTCGTCTGTGACCTTGCCGTCTACCGTGTATGCGAATGCCGTTGTCGCCGCGAGGGCTACTCCAATAACCAGAAGATTTTTCATCTTCACACTCCTTTTTTTTGAGAATATCCCAATACTCCATGGAGTAATTTAATCTTCAATATGTCGAAAAGTCATCCTGTAAACGATAGTTTATGGACAGAATGTCAATGGAAAGGCAGAATGTAAATAAAAGAATACAAAAAAAGCGGGCGGAAACCCTGCCTAGTCCAGCTTGCCCTGGTACAGGTCGAGCACCTTCCGTGCCAAAAGGCTCGTGTACTTCGCGTTCACGAGGGTCACCTGCGCCTTTTCCAGGTTGTTCTTCTGGGTGAGGTAGTCGGTGTAGGTGAGGGCGCCGGCGTTCCGCTGTTCCTCGGCCACCAACAGGGCCTCGTTCTCTGCCTCCACTTGGAGGATGGCTGCCTTCCACTGCATGTCGGCGCTCACCGCGTTCAGGTAGAGTTTCTCGATGTTGTTCTCGAGGTTCTTCGAGGTTTCCTGCATGCTGATCTGGGCTTCGTTCTCGCTTACCTGCGCGAGCAGGACCTTGTTGTTCGTGGAGCCGCCGTCATAGATGGGAATGTTTATGCCGAGCGATACGGAGTTCTGCCAGCCGTACTTGAGCTGGTCGCCGTAGGCGCCCGACTCCCATGCCTGGAGGCCCGTACTGGAATTTGCGCCGAGCGTGACCGTGATGGAGCTGCCCTTGCCGGCGACCTCGGTATTTTTCTTGGCGGCGCGTACGGAAACGCTGTCGGACTTGAGGCCCGGGTGCTGTTCCTTGACCGTCTTCTTCAGGTCGGCGAGCGCGGGGAGCGCTTGAAGCGAATCAGGCGAGGATATTGCGGATTCGGGTGCGGAGACGTCGAATTCCGCATCGTCGGGGAGTTCCAGAAGCTGGCGCAGCGTTGTCTTGGCCGTGCTTACGGACAGTTGCGCGGAGAGCTGCGAAACCTGCTTCTGCAAAACGTTGGACTGGCTCTGCGTGAGGTCTTTCTTGGTGATGGAACCAGCCTCGAACAGCTTGCCGTAGTGCTCGAATTCCGCCTGCGCGAGCTCGACGGAAGCGTCTGCCGTGCGGAGGTTCTCCTGTGCGGCAAGCAGGCTCATGTAGGCGTTCAGCACGCTTTCCTGGATGCTGCGTTCGGTCTGCTTCGTGGCGAGTGCGGCGGAGGCCTTCTTGAGCTGGTTCACCTCGACGGTAGCGCCGCTCACCCCGCCGTCCCAGAGGGTGTACGAGCCCGAAATGCCGAGGTTCAGGCGGTAGTGGTCCTCGTTGTCGACGAACGGGTGGTCGTAGAGCGTGTTCTGGATGCTGGCCGAGACGGTCGGCCGGTTGCCCACCTTCGACTGCTGGATGTTGATTTCGGCCTGCTGTTCGCGGAGTTTCGCGGATTCGAGCGAGAGGCTCTTTTCCTTGGCCTGCTTGAGGCATGCTTCCAGGGTCCAGGTGTCGGCGAAGGAGAATGCCGATACCGCAAGGATCAAGAGAATTGTCGCCTTTCTTGTTTTCATGCCGTTTAGATGCCCGACCTCGCGCTTCGGTTGCATCTGGGTTGCGCAGGTCCGGGGCGTATAAGATAACAAATAAATTCGGGTACAAAAAAGGCCCGGTTTCTTCCGGACCTTTTTCGAGTGGACGGTACTGGATTTGAACCAGTGACCTCTGCCGTGTGAAAGCAGCGCTCTAAACCAACTGAGCTAACCGTCCGAGGTGCGAGCAAATGTAGTAAAGGAACTGTAGGTTGTCAAGGGGGCGCTACAGGTACTTGTCCTCGGCGGCGCGGAGGATGGTCAGGAATTCCGCGGGGGTCTTCGAGGCGATGAGGTCCTTGCGCACGTTGCCGTCGGCCAAGAGGCGGCTTACGGAAGAGAGCGCCTTGAGGTGCGGCCCCACGGTGTTGCCCGGGCTCACGATGAGGATGAGCAGGTAGACCGGTTCTCCGTCGAACGACTGGAAGTCGAGGCCCTTCTCGATTGTTGCGGCCACCATGCACATGCGGTCGACATAGTCGATCTTTGCATGGGGTACGGCAAGCCCGCAACCGATGCCGGTGGAACGGCTCTGTTCCCTGTTCCATACGGCTTCAAAAATTTCATCTCTGTGCTCGAGCTTGTAGGCGTTGCACAGGGTGTCTACTAGTTCGTTCAGTATTGCTTCCTTGGTCGTGCTCGAAGAGTTGATCAAGATGCAGTTGTCGACGAATCGTTCAGAAAGTCGCATTTTTCTATTCCTTCAAATCTATCCCGCTATTATTTTAGCAAAATAAAACGATTTTTTGGGGTTTTGTAGTGTTAAAATAAGATTTTGAATGAAAAAAGTGCGTTTTTGGAGCAAAAACTACAATTCGGCAAAGGATTTTTGGACATCTGCGGGCGTGTTCAGGTCGGGGAGTTCCCGGATGGCACGTGCCATTTTCAGCACGTCCACCTGTCCGGGTGCCTGCGCGCTACCTATCGAACCGTAGGTGAGGTTCGCGCCTTCCTTCAAAGACCAGATGCGACTCGCCTTGCCGGTTTCGCCCATCCCGAACGCGGCGAATAGTTCGAACTCGTGCGAGTGGATGCGCGTGAACTTGTACAGCCTGTCGCAGTCCGTGTCGCTGTTGCTCATGGCGGCAATCTTGAGCCCGTCCGCCTTTACGCGCGCGCAGTCGCCTGCGAAGTCGTCGAGTTCCTGTTGCGAGGGTACCCGCAAAAAGTGGTGCTGCGAAACGAGAATCTTTGTCTTGCGCATATCGGCGAGGCTTTTCAGGTTTTTGAAATCGAACAGGCAGTCCTGCTCCAGGTCGAGCCATTCGGGCACATCGCTTTCGGAAAGTATCTTGGACCACAGGGGAATGCGCTGGTTCGCCTCGCTGTCGGGGAAGTGTCCGCCGTCGCGCACGAGCCTGATGGTTCCTATCTGGAGGGCCGTGGGGGCGATTTTCCTTACGCGCCGGGAGAGTCCGGGCCAGTCCTTCCTGTCGAAGAAGTCGTAGCGGATTTCGAGCGCGTTGCACGCCTCGATGTCAAGGCGCGCGGGGTGCATGCTGTCGGCCTCGATGGCGTTAAGCACTTCCGGGCCGACAAGACCCACCAGGAATTTCGTTTCGGATTTCGCCATACCTAAAAGATAGCATTTGCGTATGTGGAGGCTTTACTTTTTGCGTATGAAAGGCGATAATAAGGAGGGGAAAGGGCGGTGTTTCGCTTGAGTGCGGTCACGTGCTTTCGCAAGATTTCTAAATTGTACATGTAAATAAAAAAGGATGCTTCTATGGCAGATTGCAACGAAAAGAAAGAAAACCAGGTCCCCGAAATGATGAAGAAGGCGGAGGAGTTTCTCGCCTCCAAGCGCCGCATATTCCTGTGGGGCGGTGTCGATGACGAGAGCGCCGAGCGCATCGTGAAGCAGCTTCTGTACCTGGATTCCCTGAACCATGAAGACATCGTGTTCTTCATCAACAGCCCAGGCGGCGTGATTTCGAGCGGCCTTGCCATCTACGATTGTATGAACGCCATCGAAAGCGACGTTGTTACCGTCTGCTGCGGACAGGCCGCCTCCATGGGCGCCGTGCTCCTGACTGCCGGCGCGAAGGGCAAGCGTGTCGCATGGCCGAACGCCCGCATCATGATCCACCAGCCGCTCATCCACGGCGAGATTGTGGCGCCTGCGAGCGACATCCAGATCCAGGCCGAAGAGATGCTGCGCATCCGTAACATCACGGGCAAGATTCTTGCCGAGACTTCGGGCCACACAATCGAGGAAATCGACCGCGATACCGAACGCGACAACTTCATGAGCGCCGAAGAGGCGAAGGCCTACGGCCTCGTCGACAAGGTCGAGAGTCTGGTATAATGGGCCTGTTTTCCGCCATCAAGAGTGGGCTTGCGAAAACCCGCGACGCCCTGGTGGGCGAACTCAAGGGCATTGTCGGTGCAGGCAAGATTACCGACGACACGCTTGAGGAACTCGAGGAACACCTCATCAAGGCCGATGTGGGCGTGGAGGCCGCGTTCCTGTTGACGGATGCGCTTCGCGAGCAGGCGCTGGGCAAGTCGCTCACCACCGAACAGGTCTTGGATATCATGCGTGGCGAGGCCGAGCGCCTGCTCAAGGACCCGCCGCCGTTCGAACTCAAGGGCAAACCGCACGTGATTCTCGTGATTGGCGTGAACGGCGCCGGCAAGACGACCACCATAGGCAAGCTCGCCTCCCGCTTTATTGGCGAGGGCAAGAAGGTGATGATTGCGGCATGCGATACTTTCCGCGCGGCTGCGATCGAACAGCTTGAAACCTGGGCGGAGCGCAGCGGCGCCGAGTTCGTGAAACACCAGGAAGGTTCCGACCCGGCAGCGGTTGCGTTCGATGCGTGCAACGCGGCGGTTGCTCGCGGGTGCGACGTGGTGCTTATCGATACCGCGGGCCGCCTGCACAACAAGGACTACCTGATGGAAGAACTCAAGAAGATAGTCCGCGTGATGAAGAAGGTGAACCCGGATTTCCCGCACGACATGTGGCTCGTGATAGACGGGAACACCGGCCAGAACACCATCAACCAGACGAAGATCTTCAACCAGAGCTTCCCGCTCACGGGGCTCGTGGTGACAAAGCTCGACGGGACTGCGCGTGGAGGTGCGGTCCTCTCCATCGCAAGTTCGCTCCAGATTCCCATCCGCTGGATAGGAATGGGCGAGCGCATCGACCAGCTGGTTCCGTTCAGCAAGGCGGAATACGTGGAAGGGCTTTTCGAGAACGCCCTCGAGGAACAATCCTAGCGCAGGGGAACCTTCACGATGGCGAAGTTCCTGCGCGATATCCTTTTGGCTTTGGCATGTGCCCTCCTTCTCGCTGCTTGCGGGAATGACGCTGTCAAGCCCGATATGCGCCTTGTGGAAGCGTATGTCGAGATTCGCGTGATAGAGCAGACCTACGGTGCGGAAACTCCGGCGGGAAGGCTCTCGCGGCAGGCGACGCTCCAAAAGTACGGCTATACCACCAAGTCGTTCACGGAGGCCTGCGATGCCGTGCTCAACGACGAAGCCCTGTGGCTTCCGTTCGAGCAGGCGGTTACGGAACGCATCGATTCGCTGCTCGGGATACCCAAGCCGGTCAAGGACCCGAAAAAGAAGAAGGAGGGCGCGAAATGACGCGCTTTTTCCGTTGCGTGGCCATGCTCGCTGTTGTTCTCCTTGCGCTGTCGCCCGCGGTTTGCCCGCCTGCATTTGCGGCTGTCCCCAAGAAAAAGTCGAAAGTTCACTGGATGGACTTGAAGACCGCGCTCGAAAAGGCGAAGCAAAACCCCAAGCTCATCTTTGTGGACCTGTATGCGGACTGGTGCGTGCCCTGCCGCATTATGGACGCGAACGTGTATACCGACCCGACCGTCGCATCGCTGTTGAACAGCAGGTTCTATGCGGTGAAGCTGGATGTGGAATCGAAGGAGATGATTTCGTGTGACGGGGAACAAAAGAATGTCAAGGATTGCATGACTCAGGTGTGGGAATTGGACATTTTGCCTTCGTTCGTGCTGCTTGCTCCCAAGGGGCTTTCTATATTGACGGTATCGGATTCCATGAGTCCGCAAGAAATGCAGGATCTTCTTTTCAAGTTTCTTGTTAAGGAAGAGGAGTGGATGAAGCAATGAGCGAAGAAGTCATATTCTATTTGCGCGTGGCCTTCTGGGGCCTGCTTTTCCTGCTTGCTCTCTGCTACGTGATTTTCCCCGTGACGCTCCCGTTCGTGAGCGAACTGTTCAAGCGCCGCCGCCGCGACATTATCGAGAATTTTGAACTGCCGAACGTGTCGCTCCTGATATCCGCCTTCAACGAGGAGGCGGTCATCGAGCGCAAGATCCAGAACATCCTCGAGATTGACTACCCCAAGGAAAAGCTCGAGGTACTGATTGGCGACGACGGTTCCGCCGACCGTACCGCAGAGATTGTCGCACGCTATGCCGACAAGGGGATAACCCTCGTGAAGGCCCCGCAGAACGCGGGCAAGGCGGCGATGCTCAACCGCCTGCAGAAGATTGCGAAGGGCGAGATTCTCGTGTTCTGCGATGCGAATACGATGTTCTTCCCGAACGTGGTGCGCAAGCTCGTGGCGCCTTTCGAGGACCGCAAGATCGGGTGCGTTTGTGGCCACCTGATTCTCTCGGACAAGAGCGGCAGCATGCTCGGCCAGGGTGAAAGTTCTTACTGGGACCTGGAATCCGAAATCAAGAAGTTCGAGGGAATCCTGGACCGCCTTATCGGCGGAAACGGCGCCCTGTACGCCATCCGCAAGAATCTTTACACCGAACTGCCCGTAAAGAAGAGCGTCATGGATGACTTCTTCATTACCACGAAAATTCTGGAGAAGGGGTATTTCTGCACGTTTGTCGCAAGCGCCATCGGCACGGAACAGACTTCGAAGGAATCGAGTGGCGAATTCCGCCGCAAGGTGCGCATCGGGCGCGCGAACTTCAATTACCTGTGGTCGTACCTGCCGCTGTTGAACCCGTTCAGGCCCTTACTTGCCTACCTGTTCTTCTCGCACAAGATCCTGCGCTGGTTCTCTCCGCATATCGTTATCCTCCTGTTTATCATAAATGCGCTCCTGTTGCCTACGGGGCTTGTCTACCAGGTTTCGTTTGCGTTCCTGCTGCTTGCATTGCTTGTCTGTGTCACAAAGATTGTCCCGAGCGCGTATTACTTTATGACAATGAACGTGGCGCTCCTCAAGGGGTTCTTCCTCTCGTTCGGCAGGGAGAAGAGCGGTGGCTGGGCGCGCGAGGCGCGCAGCGACGAGTGATCTGGAATTTGGAATGTGAAAATGCGCGAGAAAGGAATTAATGTGAAGTTGGCATTTTTGAAAGCAGTCTTGTTCGCCGTTGCATTTGCGGTCATTCCGGCGAATGCCTTCACGCTCGATGCGCAGGGCGGTATCGCGAACCGCGTCAGCTCGATTTCGCAGTTCAACATGAGTTTCTATGGCCACTGGTGGTTCCCTATCGACAAGATGACCTTTGTGGGCGTGGGCGGCGGTTACGAAGAACTTGACAACGTCGGCTATGTTCCGCTTTCTGCCAGCCTGTGGGTGCGCCTCCCCATCGGGCGGCAGGTGCTCCCGGTCGCTATCGGCGATTTTGGCTACATGATTGGCGAACGCCACCAGATGTTCTGGCGCGCAGGCGGCGGGCTCGACATCAAGAATGGCGACTATTCGTCCATCCTGCTTATGGCAGGCTACCAGTACCTGCACCATGAAGACCGCGGCTTCGTGTACCTCCACGCAGGAATTCTCGTGGAAATCTAGAATCGCTCTTGCATACTCAAGAACTTAACTGGGAGGTGCAAAATGCTCGGTAGATTACTTATCTGTCTTTTGCTTTTTATTTTCCTAGGCTGCGAAAATCGTGAAGACGATTCTTGCCCGCCTCCCATTGACAGCGTGATGACAAGTCAATGCAAGCAGTGCATGGATGACGAGAAGTCCAATTCGGCTTTTGGGCTATTCTTGAACCATTACTTTAGTCATTTTGATGATACCTTTTCTTTAGACGACGATCTTGTGATTTATATGTACCCGGTGAATGAAGGGTATTTCATGTATTCTAAAAACAAAGGAGTAAACAAGGTCTGGTCGAGCGTTTGCGGTGTGTACGAGAGTCTGTCCCCGGAACAGATGGAAAGGCTGAATAACATTGAAAATAATGTGAGGATTGTGACGCGAGAAAAGCCGTCAAAAAATGGACCAAGAATTTCCTTGTTCATGTGGAAGGGGAAAAGCAATAAGCATGCTTCGTTAAAAGATAGGTTTGAATATTTCCCGGGCAATGAAGAAATCAGAGGGGATGACAACATGTACAATTTCTTTGCGAAAGAAGTATTTGTACATGGGTGTAAGAAACATCTTCTTACGACCTTCTGAATGATGAACAACTAAAAAATCCCCCGGCTTAACCGGGGAATTCTTGATAATTGCGATAAACGCTTTTACTCGCGAGCGGTCTTATCGTGAGCCCTAAGCGACCGATCTTAATCGGTCGTGAGGGCGAGAGCGAGCGTAAACCGGAGTAATTTAATACCCGAATCTAGCGCGAGCGGTCTCTTATAGCACACCGTGCGCCTGGCGGGCAATCACGTCGAGCTGCTGTTCGCGCGTGAGCTTGATGAAGCGCACTGCGTAGCCGGACACGCGGATAGTGAAGTTCTGGTATTCTTCCTTTTCCGGGTGTTCCATGGCATCCTTCAGTTTTTCGACGCCGAACACGTTCACGTTCAGGTGGTGGCTGCCGGTACCGAAGTACCCGTCCAGAACCTGCATGAGCTTTTCGGTACGTTCCGCGTCGTCGTGCCCGAGGGCTGCCGGGTTGATGGTCTGCGTGATGCTGATGCCATCGAGGGCGTAGTCGTACGGGAGCTTGGAGGCGGAGTTGAGCGAGGCGAGAAGCCCGTGCTTTTCGGCACCGTAGCTCGGGTTGGCACCCGGCGAAAGCGGTTCGCCCGCCTTGCGGCCGTCGGGGAGCGTGCCCGTCGCCTTACCATAGACAACGTTGCTTGTGATGGTAAGGATACTGGTCGTGGGCTCGGAGTGGCGGTACGTCGGGTTGTGCTTGATCTTCGCCATGAAGGTCTTGAGTAGCCACACGGCGATATCGTCGGCGCGGTCGTCGTCGTTTCCGTAACGCGGGAAGTCTCCCTCGATCTGGAAGTCCTGGGCAAGCCCCGTCGCGGGGTCGCGGATGATTTTCACCTTCGCGTACTTCACGGCGCAGAGGCTGTCGACCACGTGGCTGAAGCCAGCGATGCCGGTCGCGAACGTGCGGCGCACGTTGGTGTCGATCAGTGCCATCTCGGCGGCTTCGTAGTAGTACTTGTCGTGCATGTAGTGAATGAGGTTGAGCGTATTCACGTACAGGCGTGCAAGCCAGTCGAGGTACAGGTCGAACTTGTGCACGAGCTCGTCGTAGTCGAGGTAGTCGCTGGTGATAGGCGGGTACTCGGGGCCAATCTGCTGGCCCTTGCAAATGGCTTCGTCCTTACCGCCGTTGATGGCGTAGAGGAGGGCCTTCGCGAGGTTCGCGCGGGCGCCGAAGAACTGCATTTCCTTGCCGGTCTGCGTTGCGGAAACGCAGCAGCAGATGCTGTAGTCGTCACCCCAGATCGGGCGCATCGTGTCGTCGTTCTCGTACTGGATGGCGCTCGTCTTCACGGAAATTTCCGCGGCGAACTTCTTGAAGTTCTCGGGCAGGCGCGGGCTGTACAGCACCGTGAGGTTCGGTTCGGGCGAGGGGCCCATGTTCACGAGCGTGTGCAAGAAACGGTAGTCGGTCTTGGTGACCATGTGGCGGCCGTCCTGGCCGATACCCGCGACTTCGAGCGTCGCCCACACCGGGTCGCCGCTGAACAACTCGTTGTAGCTGGTGATGCGTGCGAACTTCACCATGCGGAGCTTCATCACGAAGTGGTCCACGAGTTCCTGGGCTTCCTCTTCGGTGAGGATTCCCTTTTCCATGTCGCGGTTGATAAAGATGTCGAGGAACGTAGATACGCGGCCCACGCTCATGGCGGCACCGTTCTGCGTCTTGATGGCGGCGAGGTAGCCGAAGTAGAGCCACTGCACGGCTTCACGGGCGTTCTTTGCGGGCTTCGAAATATCGTAGCCGTAGATCTTCGCCATTTCCTTCATGCCCTGGAGCGCCTTGATCTGCTCGGCGAGTTCCTCGCGCTGGCGCACGACTTCTTCGGACATGTCGGTTTCGTCGGTGAGCGCCTTGTCGGCAAGTTTCTTCTCGATGAGGTAGTCAATACCGTAGAGGGCCACGCGGCGGTAGTCGCCCACGATACGACCGCGACCGTAGGTGTCCGGAAGGCCGGTAATGATGTGCGCCTTGCGGGCTGCGCGCATTGCCGGGGTGTACGCGTCGAACACGCCCTGGTTGTGGGTCTTGTGGTAGTCGGTGAAGATATGGTGCAGTTCTTCACTCGGCTTGTAGCCGTAGTTCAGGCAGGATTCCTCGGCCATCTTGATACCGCCGAACGGCATGAACGCGCGCTTCAGCGGCTTGTCGGTCTGGAGGCCGACGATCTTTTCCAAGTCCTTAGTGCCTTCGGCGATGTAGCCCGCCTTGTGGCTCGTGAGGCTCGACACCACGTCGGTATCCATGTCGAGCACGCCACCCTTCGCAATCTCCTGCTTCTGCAAATCCTGAACTTCATCCCAGAGCTTCTTTGTCGCCTCTGTCGGGCCCACGAGGAACGACTTGTCCCCGTCGTAGGGCTTGTAGTTTTTCTGGATGAACAAGCGGACGTTGACTTCTTCTTTCCAGCGCTGGCCGGCGAGTCCGTCCCATTCTTCTTTGACTATCATCTTTTACCTTCTGTTTCCTTATTCAATAAAGCAAAAAAAACTGAATTATAAGTCCAAATCTACCAAAAAGCGGTGGGGCGAAACCCCGAAAAAATAGCGCCTGATGGCATTTAGTGTAATTTGTAATCATTACAAATATACACAATAAATTAGCAAAGTGCAATAGGGAAATTCTATTTTTTTGCAATTTATTGATTGTCAATGAAATAGCGAAAACGCACGCTTGGGGTGGTCGAAGTATCGGGTTTGGCCGGCTGTTTCGTGATGCATTTCACAGCAAGATGCAGAAAAGAGTACAGTTGATACAGTTTTTAACAAAATTCGGCGTCATTCCGTGCATGCCGCGTCGAAAAAAGATACCTTTACCCATAGAAAAACACCTGAAACCGAGAGGTTCCCATGAAAACGAAATTTATTTTGCCTTTGATTGTCGCAGCCGCGTTTGTTGCGTGCAACGATGATTCCGGTGCCAACGCTCCGGCAAATTCCGACCCGACGCTTTCCTCCGATGCGCTTGCGACGGAGTTGAGCTCTTCCTCCGACATGGGTTTTGTCGACCCGAACCTGTCCTCTGGAATTGACCTTCCGGGCGTGTCGTCTTCTTCCGGCGCGATTTTGCCGGACCCGACTTCCTCGGCGACTCCTTCGGCAAACGGCATCGACCCAATCCCGCCTGCAGTCGATGGACCGTATGACCCGTCCCAGAAATACACGTTCTACGGTGCGGAACTGACCGGGTTGGAACAGTTCCTATATGGCCGTTTCGAGGCCCGCATGAAGATGGCGGCTACAAGCGGTTCTGTGAGTTCCATGTTCCTCAACTACGACCTTTCCTGGAAGAAGGGTGAAGAACCGTGGAACGAAATTGATATCGAAGTGCTCGGCAAGGCTGCGGACAAGTGGCAGTCCAATATCATTACTCGCGAGGCCGACCCTTCTATCAAGAACACGACCGCTTCTGAAAAAATTCACGATTTCGGTTTCGATGCGACGAATGAATTTCATTTGTATGCAATCATCTGGACCCCGGAATACGTGGCCTGGGAAATAGACAGCGTGGAAGTCCGTCGTGTGTCGGTGGGCGAACTCGTCGGTTCCCATGCAGATGCGGACCAGGTGAAATTCCTTACAGAAAAGCAGTCACTCCGCTTTAACCTGTGGGCCTCCAAGTCTGCAAGCTGGACCGGCAAGTGGGCTCCGGAAAACCTCCCCATCGAGCAGCATATCGACTACGTGCGTGTGTATGCCTATAACGCGGATACTAAGGACTTCACGCTCTCCTGGCAGGATGACTTTGACGGCATCGCTTTGGATTACAGCCGCTGGTCCGAAGGCAACTGGGAGATGGAACGCGTGATGTACCGCGATTTGAACATCCGCGTGGAAAATGGCTACGCCAAACTTCGCCTCGACTACGAGCTCTAATAGCAATACGAAATTCGCTCCTCCTAATAGAATCCTCGGACGAACGTCTGGGGATTTTTTGCGTCATTCTGAGCGCAGCGAAGAATCCAGATCTGGATTCTTCCGCCCTTCGGTCGTCAGAATGACGATGGAAGGTTTGCTAGTATTTCTTTTTTTTCTACATTTACGCCCGAAAAAATAAAAGGACACAATATGCCTACTATGACTTCCGCGCAGGTGCGCGAATCCTTCATCAAGTTCTTTGAATCCAAGGACCACCTCTTTGTGCGTTCTTCGCCGGTGGTTCCGCACGACGACCCGACGCTCATGTTCACGAACGCGGGCATGAACCAGTTCAAGGCCATCTTTCTGGGTGACAATCCGAAGGGTTGGAAGCGCGCATGCAACAGCCAGAAGTGCCTCCGCGTGTCCGGTAAGCACAACGACCTCGACGTGGTCGGCCGCGACAACTACCACCACACCTTCTTCGAAATGCTCGGCAACTGGAGCTTCGGCGACTACTACAAGAAAGAGGCCATCGCTTGGGCATGGGAACTCCTCACTGAAGTTTGGAAGCTCCCGAAGGAACGTCTCTTCGCAACGGTCTATCAAGATGATGACGAAGCTTGGCAGATTTGGAAGGACGTGTCCGGCCTTCCGGATGACCGCATCATGCGCTTTGACGCTCACTCCAATTTCTGGGAAATGGGCGATACCGGTCCGTGCGGCCCCTGCTCCGAAATCCATTACGACCGCGGCGACCTCGCTACGCAGGCCGAAACGTTCAAGGACCCGATCAAGGGCGTGAACGGCGAAAACGAC
>Ga0310786_10000269_pt1 | contig 86276 bp, 54 predicted proteins | sample AusTroGonzalo_MG_FD_203881 | JGI IMG/M metagenome (GOLD analysis project Ga0310786, IMG submission 203881) | Bovine rumen microbial communities from tropical cattle in Woodstock, Queensland, Australia - Gonzalo_03 (v2) (version 2) | ecosystem: Host-associated > Mammals > Digestive system >... | reverse complement strand
TACTTCCCTCCGTCCTTCAGGCGGTCATGTTCCGGGCACCGGTGCAGCTCCGGATGTTCGTACCAGAAGCGGTTCGTGCGGATGTTCCAGGGCTTTTCCACGCCATGCACGTCGTTCATGCGCTGCGATATCCACACCGATATTCCCTTGCTGCGTCCATATTCGCACCACACCTTGAAGCAGTCGAAGCCGGCGTCGTGCATGCGCTTCGCGTTCAATGGCCACTCGTCCGGCTTCTCGCCGCGGGCCTTGGCCTCGTCGATGGCGAGCCAGATGGGGTCGCACGCCTTGGCGTCGTAGTCGGCGCGCTGGCCCACGGCGCAGGCGAAGAGATGCGTCACGCGGCCGCCTGCCGCAAGGGCGTCTATGTACTTCCTCGCCCCGGCCTCGGAGGAGACGCGTTCCTCGACCGGCACAAAGTCCCTCATGCACCATGCCTTGAAGTAGTGGTCGTTGTCGCCGTTCACGACGCACGGCGGACGTCCCCCCGTCTGCGCGAGGAACGGCTGGACGACGGGCGGCGCGGACTCTTTCTTCTCGGCTTCAATGCCGGCCTTGCGCCAGTCCCACGGGCGGAAGCCGATTCGGTCGACGAGCGCCTTGTTTCTTATGCTGAAGTCTCCGGCATGCGGATCGGCGAACTGAGGATCGGCCACGACCGATCCGTCGTCGTTGCCCGGCGCCTGGAACGGCGCCTTTCGCCACTCGTCGAACGAGAGCAGTCCGTCGATCTGCTTGCCCTTGTCGGTGAAGGTTCCTGCGCGGAACTTGACCTCTCCGTTGGCGCACCACCAGACGTTGCTCGAGAACAACATAGTCCCGGGCTTGCGGTCGCGTCCGTAATCGCGATAGGCGACGGTCTTGTCCCGAACGTCCCAGTATTCGTCGTTCGCGTCCCACCACACGATGTTGCGCGTGAATTCGAGCATCTTGAACGGTTCGGCGCGTCCGACGTTGACCATGTGGTTTGCACGGCCGGTGGCGAAGATGTTGTTCGACACGACGTTGTCGCGTCCGTAGTGGAACACGAAACCGCCGTCTATCGCGTCGTAGCAGAGGTTATTGTAGGCGGTGACGCCGGTTGTGCCCTGGTCGAAATAGAGCGCCCAGCGGCAGAAGGTGTAGCCGTCGATGCGCCGGAGGACGTTGTCGTGGATCGTCGTGCCGTCCTGGCGTCCCAGCAGATACACGGCGGCCTCGTCCGTAAGGCCGCCCAGCCCCACGTCCTCCACAAGGTTGAACGCCAGCTCGTTCCCGACGCCCACTCCGTCGTACGTCCAGTTCCATCCCATCGAGATGCCGGAGTAGCGCGTCCGGCGGATGTGGTTGTGAAGGAAACGGGAATACTGCGGCTCGCCGATCCAAAGCCCCACGCCGCACGGGTTCACGAGCCCGCAATCCTCGACGAGGCAGTTCCTCACGAGAAGTCCGCGCGATGGGTTCTTCTTGTCGGAGTCGCCCATTCGCAGTCCGCCAGCGCCGGTGTCGTACACGTGGCATCGTTCCACGCGACAGTCCTTGCATCGGTTGCGGAGCCAGAGGGCGTAGTCTCCCGTGTGGCGGAAGACGCAACGTTCGAAGGCTATGCCGTCCAGCCTGTCCCCGCAAACCATCGCTCCGGCATATGCCGCCGCCTGTTGGGGATCGTACTGCACGGGTCCTGGCGCATCCCATGCCGCGCCGCCGAGCGCCTCCATCAAGTTTCCCTGCGTCATCGACTTGCGGTCGCGCATCACGTCCGTACCCTCGAACACGATTCCACGGAACGCGATCCGCACCGAACCGGTCATCTCGACGAGGTGCGTCAAGCCCGTACGGGGGATCCCACGCGCGCGGAGCCGAGCTCCTCTCTGGGCAGCGGACGATAGACGAGCCGGCCGCTTCGGCTTTCGAAGAACCAGTCGCCTGGTTCCGTGCAGGCACCCGGTACGTTCTCGAGGTAGTAGATCGACTTCTTCTGCCACGGGTTCCAGTGCTTGAATGGCGCACCGCGCGTCTCGATCAACCCCTTCTCGGCATCGAAACCCAATACAATCCTGCGCGTGACATCCCAGTTGTGGCAAACCACCAGCGAGACGTCCTTGAGATTCCCGGCATCCATGCCCTTGAGGACGTCCAGATCGCCGGGGTTCGCAAAGAGCCGCTGGCAAACAGTCACGGCCTTTGTCACGGCGTTCGTGGCAATAGACTGCGAGACGTTCGACGGATGCAGGAAATCGGTGCGTTTCGTGGCGTACTTCCAATCCTTCTGTGCCTTCGGCCAGCGTGCGACGGCGGCGCGGCGTCCGTTCACCCACAGCTGGTTGAACCACACTTTGCCCTCAGCAGCGCCGGGCACGTCAAACCGCCACACCCTAAGTCCGTGGGCATCGTGCTCCTCCACGCCGTTTTCGAGCACATGCGTTCCGGAAATGACAGGCTTGAAATCGCCCGCGCCCTCGTAAACCGTGTCTGAATCCTCGCCCGTCAAAATGAACGGCATCCTGCGGGAATGCCTGCCGGGGGCGATCTTCACCCGGCAACTTCTACCAGGTTCGCCGCGATGTATCTTCCGTATCTGGTCTCTGGCGCGTTCCAGCGTCCGAAAAGAGGATTCGGGCGTCAGGCCGTCGGCATCGTCGTCTCCGGATGGCGACACGTGGAATACGACCTCACCTGCCACGTCATCGCCGGCCCGCGTGGCGGCAAGGGCTGCAACGCCGGCAGAAACGACCAGCAGCGCAAGCAGTATCAATGATAGAATGTTCTTGTTTGTCAACATCATGCTCTTCTTCGTTTAGAACCAGATGGAAAATGCATTCGCGGGATCGTCGGAATCGGCGGCTGACGCAAAGTCGCACACGCGCACGGACACGGCGTCGTTTCCATTTCGGACGTGCGCCCTCCAAGCCCCCCACACGCCTTCCGCGTTTTCGGGCTCAAGCGAACATTCGCAGAGTCGATTTCCCCTTGACTGAGTGGCGAACACCGTTGCCGCCGAATCGCCTAGACGCTTCGACTTCGCGAGCAGAAGCGGTCCGAAGACAAGCCGCAAGGCAGGGTCGGCGCGGGCGAGTCCCTTCATTTCAGGATTCTCATGCACGCACTCGAAGGCAGCCGCCCTTGCGTCGGCCCCCGAAGGCGCCGTTGGCGCGATGAATCTGGGCGTGCGGACAAATTCCAGATTGAAGACCTGCCTCCCGGCCCCGACGTCGATCTCATGCCATGCCCCCGCGGCAACTAGACCGTCCACCTTGACAGAATCGAACCATGCCGGCAGACGAAACCGCACCTTGCCTGGCTTGGACTTCGCCACGTTCACCTGAACGAAATTGGCGACCGGATATCCGCCGACGATCACAACCTCGTCGCCGCCAATGAGCGCACGTCCTGGCGAATAGAGATTGACACTCAGCGTCCCGTCCGGCGCGCGCGTGGCAAGCGTGGAGGCGAAGTCCACGAACGTCCGGGGCATATTGTCGATACAGCACTGGTGGTACTTCATGCCCACCTGGTGCGGCGCCGTGCGATGCCGCGTGCCATGCGACCGCACGGAGTGCGCGCCCCATTTCCCGTCGCGGTAAACCCCTGCCAGAAAAGCATTGTAGAAGGCGAATTCCAGGTTGTCGAGATAATGCACATCGTCAGTTGCCAGAAACAGCTCGCGGTTGACGCGTATCCAATGAATCACGTCGCAGGGTTCGGTCGTCGCATTGGGACACGACGAGGCGTTCGTGAAGTGATCGAAGAACCCGACGCCGCCGACGGCGTTAAGTTCGTTCTGCTCCAAGCCGGAGACGATTCTGCGCACTGCATCGAGAACGCGCCCGTCCTGTTCATGGACGGAATAGGCCACAAGCCCCTCCAGACAGCTCATCGTCTCGTATGCCTTCGCCCAGCGCTCCGGACGCGCGTACCATGTATGGAATGGCCTTCCCGAAAAAGCGTTCGCTATCAGATTCGGCGCCGAACCGTCAGCGCGGTCGAGGGTGCGGACGATTCCCCTCACAAAGTCAAGATAGCGTACGTCGCCGGTCATTTCATGCAGCATCAGCATCGGCTTCATTATGCTCATTGACGGAAGGCCGACGAAGTACCCAGTCTTCTCTATACCTATACCGAGCCGATCCAGACGCGCGAGGAGATTGTCCGCCACCTTCCGTGCGGCATCAAGGAGCGTGGGGGAACCCGTCACGCGCGAAAGCTCAAGAAGCGCCCACATCGTATACTTTTGTCCCCAGACATTCCAGCAGAACACCTCGAATCCGTTCGTCTGCGGTCCGCCCACGAAGTCACCGTTGGCGTAAGACGAAAGATAGCCGTCGGGCTTCTGGAACTCGGCGACAAACGTCTCGGCCCGGGCCTTGATGTCCCGTTTAAGAGCGTCATCGCCCGTCATCTCGCATACGAGAGCGGCGGAAAGCATCGTCTTGCCCCAATACTCTCCTTGCCATAACCCCTCTGGAGGCCCGTTCTTTCCATTCCAGCCAAGATTCCCGTGATTGTCATCGTAGTGCGTGCGGAAAGCATTGACAGCCTCGTCGTATATCTTCCCACGGGCGTCATTCCCGGTCACGCGCTCCCTGATCAGCGAGGCCATCTTTTCAGACACAGTGCCATCCAATCTCACGTCACCAAGACGCGGACTGGCAGATTGTACAATCGAACCGGCTCCGAAAGCGACTCCTAAAGAAAATGCATAATACATGATGCAATGACACAATCGCATACGGCGCAGAGACAATCTCGGCGCATCAGTCACTCTACGCATAACCAAATTAACTATCGACATGTCTTTCTTGTCTACTCCCTTTTGCGCACCATCATATCGGACTAAGGAATCTTCATCTGGCACGACCATTGGCTATCATCTAGTATGCCATACTTTCCTTGCAAACGCCAATTGAAATATAATTGAATATGATTGTAATATTTTACAAGCCTAACGGCACAATGTCATTTCCGCATCCGCCATTGGCCTGGCGGAACGGTATGGCAGGCGGCGAAGCACTTGTTGAAGTACTGGGCCGACTTGAATCCCGCACGATGAGCGACTGTGGCGATCGGCAATGTGGTGGTCTTCAGGAGATGTTCTGCAGTCGCAATCCGGGCGGACATTATTTCCCGTTGCACGGTAGTACCCAGGGCCCGTTTAAAAGCGTTTTCGATCGTTCCGTATGACTTCCCGACGTGCGCCACGATGTCTTCGGCGGTCAGGGCCTTGCCGATGTTGGCGCGAATGTAGACAAGCACATCGGCCAGCCATGGAGGATCAACGGGATAGACGGCCGTGGATTCCCGGCCCACGACCCCGACAGGGTTAATGAGGACATAACTGTCGCGGACATTCTGCCGGCCGGAGATCATGTCATCTAGCAGTTCGGCAGCGCGGCGACCGGTACCAAACATGTCCGTATCGACGCTACTCAACGAGACATTTGAGAACAGGCACGGAATCTCGTCGTTGTCCGCACCGAGGATCGCGACATCTTGCGGGATGCGCATACCGCAGATACGGCAGATTTCCGCAAGCTGCCATGCGCGGAGATCGTTAGCGCAGAACACGCCAACCGGTTTCGGCAAACGGGCAACCCACCGCCCTACGGCCTGCGCATCAGAAGGCAGGGCCAGGCATTCCCGCCGCACATGACGGTCCAAGTATCGGCTAACCGTCAAGGCATTCGACAGATAGACGTGGCATTCACGGTGCTCATTTTCCAGTGCCTGTCGATATGGCTGCAATCGGAAGCGAGAGAAGTTCAATCCTTTCCATCCAAAGAACGCGAAGTTTCTGAACTGGTGATTGATGAACGTCTGTGCGGCGAGCCGTCCGCAGGCCTGATGGTCGGAACCTACGTAGGCTATGCCGGAACCGATCTCCTCATCGAGCAGGCTCACGATAGGCTTCCCCGTCGCCCTCAGCACATTGGCGGTATGCTTGTCCGCGATGCACCACAGAAAACCATCGAATCGCTCCAGTACAGTGACATCCGGAAGACCGTCCTCAAACATGGAAAGATGCCATCCCGTCCGACCATGCAGATAGTCCGCGATTCCCTCGCATACCCTGCGCCCCCATCCTCTGACATGCTCGACCGAAACGGCTATGTCAATGCGTTCCGACGGCTTGGACATGTCATTTGTCCGGTTCTGCGACATGGCCCGCTTCAAGAATGGAGGCTGCGACTTGCTTCGACTCGAGCTTTCTCGTCTCGCCCTTGTGATGGAAGACATCGCTCCAGTTCGCCTCGCGATCAAGGGGGTCGAGAAGGCCAAAGAGGTCGTCCGTAGCTATTCCGCCGAGTTCCGAGACGACCTTCGCCGCGGCGGCGTTCAGCTCGCGGCATTTGGCCGTCTTGCCGGCATCCTTGAGCGGAGTGGACGAACACCAGACGATCTTCGCCTTCGGCTGCCTGCGGCGGATCAGCTCCAGCGCCGCCTTCACGCCCTTCGCGTACGCCGCCGTGGGGGTGCTAAGCGAATGCAGCCCGTTGTTGAAGTGGACGACGTCATATTTGGCCTCATCGAGATAGATGGACAGCATCGGCAGGTACGCCGCGCTTGTAACACAGTAGCTGGAGACCCAGTACGAGACGTTCATCTTCCCTTTCAGGAGTTCGCGCACGCCGTCTTGGTAGCCGCCGCAAATCGAATCGCCCACAAGCAACACGCGCGGCAGATCCCTAGTCGAATCCGCTAGTCCGTAGGCATAGGCCCTGGACCACTCGATGTTCTCATGGCCGCGTACGTTGTCCGAAACCGGGCAAAGCTCTGCCAAGCTTTTCGCGGGTTGCCGCTCGCTGACCGCGCCGGCGGCGGCAGCCATGCAGCCGAGCAGCACGTTAAACATCATCTTCCTATGTGTCATTATCATGGTCTTTTCTCCTGTTGCCAAGTTTATTGCGCCGTACGGAATCTTGGCTTATTCTCCATGCCGCACATTATACCATATTTTCTTAACCAACGCCTAACGCAAGAATGGTAGAATATTCGCAAACATCGGAGAAATGGCATGAACGACGCAAACACCCGAGACTCGATTGTGATCGTGGAGGACGACTCCACGATACGCTGCATACTGGAGATGGCCCTGAAAGGCGCAGGGTATGTGCATGTGCAAAGCGCCGCACGCGGCGACGAGGGCCTTAGCCTCGTGCGCAGGACGCGTCCATCTCTTCTGCTGCTCGACTTGATGCTTCCCGGGCTCGACGGCCTCCAGATCTGCCGTAGCGTCCGTTCCGCTCCGGAACTGGCCGACACGCGCATCATAATGCTCACGGCGCGTTCCGAAAACGCCGATATCGTGCGCGGCCTGGAGCTTGGCGCCGACGACTATGTCACAAAGCCCTTTGACCGCAACGTCCTACTCGCCCGCATCCGCGCCGTTCTCCGCCGGGGCGACTCCGTGGCCGAAGGGCGTCCCTTCGACGGACTCCTCCTCGACGAACAGGCGTTCAGCGCCAAGCTCGACGGACGCGACATCCCGCTTACCCCGGCGGAATTCCGCATACTCGCATTGCTCGTGTCGCACCCAGGCCGCGTTCATCCCCGCGCACGCATCCTTGACGCGATGCAGACCGACGCCGCCAAGGATTCCGTAACAGAGCGCACCGTTGACGTCTTCATGGTAGGCCTTCGCAAAAAGCTCGGCGACTGGTCGGCGCACATCGAGACGATCCGCGGCGTCGGCTACAGGGTCAAACAGTGATGGGAACCGCCTAAAAGGACATTCGCCCATGAACATCTCACGCTCCGGGATAGTGCCTTTCGCAACGGCCGCAATCGCCCTCGCCATCTTCGCGGCCGTGCTCGTGCGCGCGATCGCGGCCTTCCACACATCGGTCGACGACTGGGCCGCGCACGATCTGGCCGGACAGACCGAACTTGCGGCAAAGATGATAGGCGAACACTACGACGCAGGCGACATAGGCAAGATCCGCGCATTCGGAGAGGAACATCGCGCCAAGGGAATGCGCCTGACTCTATTCGGGAAAACAGGCAAGCCGATATACGATTCCCACGTGGCCGTGATGGGAGATCATGCAAGCCGCCCCGAGGTCGATGCCGCGCGCCGCACAGGCCTCGGCACGGCGTTGAGGAAATCCGCCTACACCGGCGAGAACACGCTCTACTGCGCAAGAGACGCAGGCGGCTTCATCGTGCGCATCGCGATTCCATATGACGGACTGATCGAACCGGTCCGTCGCGCGCACACCGGTCTGCTCCTGGCCGGCTTCGCCGGAGCTTGCGGCCTTCTGCTGATCTTCCTGTTCACAGACCGCCTCGTCGCCCGTGCCCGCGCACTGGCGCGCGAGCGCGACGAAAACGCGCGCCGCCTCGCGGAGATGGAACGCCGCGAAGCGTTCCGCCGCGACTTCGTCGCAAACGTCACCCATGAAATCAAAACGCCAGTCACCGGAATCCTCGCCGCCGCCGACATGCTTTCAGACACTGATCTCCCCGCCGCCGAGCGCCAGACGCTTCTCGATCTCCTGAAGCGCGAGTCGCATCGCCTGGACGCATTGGCCCACGACGTTCTCGATCTTGCCCGCCTGGAACATGAACGGGCCGAAGACAGGGAGTCTTTCGCCGAAGCCGATCTTGCGGACATCCTTGACTCCGTCCGGGACCGCATGCAACCGCGCGTCGACGCCGCAAACGTAAAACTGTCCGTCCAGGCCACTCCCCCGCTTCCTTTCACCTGCGATGCCGCGCTCGTCGAACAGGCCGTGGCAAACCTCGTCGAGAACGCCCTAAGATACAGCGGCTCTCCGGACATCATCCTGTCTGCGGAACTAAACGCATCAGGCGCGGTTCTCGCCGTTGAAGACCACGGCACCGGCATACCGGAGAAACATCGCGCGCGTATCTTCGAGCGCTTCTATCGCGTTGACAAGGACAGAAGCCGCACGTGCGGCGGCACCGGCCTGGGGCTTGCGATAGTGAAGCACATCGCTCGTCTTCACGGCGGCGAGGCGACCCTCAGCGTACCTCAAGGCGGCGGATGTCGCTTTGAGATCACGCTTTCAGCAGCGCATCCCGCACAGCCTCTTCAGGATCATCAGAAAGGCTGACGGTCTTCAGAAGAAATCCGCCCGGATGGCAGTATGCGGCGTAGGGCCTGCCGGCGCATCGCGTGAAGTCAAGGCGAGGGTCGTCATTGCAGCGCAGAATCGTCAGGCCTGCGCCGCGACTGTCCTTGCTCACGATGCAGGCGGGAGAGTGGATGCGAATCCAGGCGTCCGAGCAGCGCGATATCTCCTCCGTCGCGCAGGCCGTGAAATCGGCGGCGGGGAGACCCGCCAACGTTCGCCGGACGACCTTCTCGTTCAGCGAAGACCAAAGGCGGCGCGTCAATGATATTCCATTGCCGATGGCCCGCGCGCTCTTGCACCGGAAAGACGGATCATCCGCAAAACGACGAATCATGAAATCGGCCAATGGATTGTCGATGAGCCCCTCCAAGAGCTTCCAGTCGGCACCGATCGTTTTTGCTGCGGCAAACGGGCCAAGTACATCGACGAGATTCCAGGATGTGTACCACGGGAAGAGAAGCATCAGCTCCTCGTCGGCGCCCACCCATTCGCCGAGCAGTTTGAATGCGCACTTGGGCGGTTCTGAGCGCGGACGCTGATGATGGTCGAAATCGAGGCGCGCCGGGTCGTGGACGCCGCCCACGTCGAGGACTAGAGTCGCATTGTCGTCCAACTCCTCGGGGCGGGGATTTCTGCGCTCGATCTGCGCGTCGTGTGAAACGCCGAAGGCGTACGCCAGCGCGCACGCCATGATGTCATCCACATGCGCCAGCCCGCCATGCACAACTATGCGCCGGACATTGGCGAGCGCCTCATTCGGAATCTTGTCTGCGGCGCATCCGCATGACGATGCCGTGACCGCATCAGGAACGGCGGCTTTCTGGAGATCCTGTTTTTTCATGGACGCGCCTCAAGCCAGCTTGCGGCGCAGAGTCCGCTCCGCGCGGCGTTCAGCTGCGTCTTCGACCAAAGACGTTGGCCGAGCTTCGTGCCCGGCACGTTGTCCGGCCCGAACACAGGGCGAATCGAAGTCGTTAGCGTCACCTCCAAGGGGAGCTTTTTCCCCTTCAGCTCGTCGGGAATCGGCCACTCCCTCGGCGGAATCCCCTTCTCGCCCAGATCAACGCCCCCTAGGCGCACGCGCACCACAAGGCCTCCGGGGTCGATTCCAAGATAAAGGGAGTTGGCGGAAGGCACATCCACCGTCGCGCGATATGTGATGTCACCTGCGTAATCCGGCAACCCGATTGCCGCCAGAGGCGCGGGAAGGTTTGCCTTCTCCGGCCTGGGGACGATTTCGTTCGGCTCCTTTGCCGCAAAGTTTCCCGCCAGCCAGAGGACGGGAAGGAACACGCTGTCATCTGCGCGGCCGGAGAGCGTCAGTTCGTAGTCGCCGGGCTGCAGATCGAATGGTGCGCTCTCGCGGTATACGGGGGCGTATGCGTACGGTGCGGATGCTGCCGGCCTGTCCGCGACTACGTCCACGCCGTTCACGGCAATCTTCACGGAATTCTCCGGATAGTTGCATACGATCCAGCGCGCGCCCTTCACCAGCGCCTTCACGCTCAGCCGCGCGACGCCGTTCGTCGTGAACCAGATGCGCCGGAGCGTGTCGCCAGCACATTCGACGGACCAAGTTCCCTTGACCCCGGCTAGGGTTTTCTTCGGCCGCCACGCCGCCGCAAGATGCACACTGTCCGCATAGAGCGCAAATTTCTCGCGCACCTCCGCACCTTTGAGGAGCGTCAGGTCGTTGAAGGACTTGTCCGTCAGGTTCAGGACGGCGCACGTGCCGTCCGTGTAGCGGCGCACCACGAGGCCGGGGACGACTGCGCCCGACGCATCAACCACGCGCCAGGCGTCCTTCCGCTCGCCGGCGAGCCACTTGCGGACCTCCGCCGCGTTCGCGAACGTCCGCCCCGAACGTTCCTCCACGATCGTCGCGCCCTTGAACGAGAACACGTACTTGAGATCGCTCTTCTCGTCGTCCTGAACGAGCTCTGTGGAAACCTGATGCCAGGAAAGGTCGTTGAGGAGCGCGCAAAGCGGCGGCGGCGTCTCTCCCGGAGCGAGGCGGCCGAGTGCAATGCGGCCGAAAATGCGTTGCGGATAGCGGATGGCGACATCGCGCACGAACCGCTTGCGGCTCCACTTCGCCGCCGTGCGCGCGGCGGCGTGGAGGTCGGCGGAATGGTCGAACCACGGCTGCGTGGGCGAACAGAACATGGAGTATCCGCCCTTTTCCAGAAAACCGCGCGCGGTGGTGTGGTAGAGCGACATGAAGTACGTGTCCATCCCATAGAGCGCGGCGAGCCAGATGCGCTGCGCCATCTGCACGAACGTGAGGTCGCACGGTCCCAGCGCGAACAGCTCGATGCCGCCGTGCGCATCGAGGGCATCGCCGCCGGGCGAGGAGTTGTGCTCGATCGCGTACTGGGCGGTAGAATACGTCAGCCATTCGTTGTTCGGGCCAAGCCCCGAACCTATCTTGTCCATTCCGGGAAGCGTCAGTCCGCGTAACGTGTTGAGCGGCAGCCCGTTGAAGTTGCACGAGCCCGTCGGGCTGCCTTCGCTGATCATGTGTCCGCACGTCTCGATGCCCACCTTCTTCGCCCATGCGCGGATGGGGTCGAAGAACGCGCGGCGGAACTGCAGGCCCTTCAGCTCGGTGTACAGTTCCCATACGCCAGTCTTCGACGGATCGCGGAGCGACTCCTCCACGTCGGCGCGGAAGTCGCGTCCCGTGCGCGCGCGGTACTGCTCTTCCAGTTCCTTCCACCAGCGGAAGGTGACGATGGGCTTGTCGCCCGTCCATTTCATCGCCGATGGATGGGCCGGCTCATCGGTGAAAATGCCCGGTATCGTGCCGTCCGCCATGTAGGAGGCGAAGCGCTTCTCGTACGTCTCGTGCGTCAGTTCGATGAAGCGCCGGATGGCCTCCGCCGAATAGGCGTTCACGTCGAAGTACTTGTCGTACATCGACATCTGGTCGTTCCGCTTGATTTCCCACGAGAACGAACCGTCCGCAGCCCTGCGGACAGCGTACTCGGTGTAGGTCCATTCCGGATTCTCCATCGGGACGCGTCCCTTGCAACTGCCGCTCGGCCAGTTGTACTCGTCGTAGAGCCACGCCTTCATGCCGCGCGACTTCGCCTCCTTCAGGCAGTGCCCCACGAAGTCGAGCCACTCCTCGCCCATGTACTCCAGCTCGAGTCCGCTGCGCGGATAGATCATGATCTGCGAATAGCCGGCCCTCTCGGCGTTCGCGAATATGACCTCTGCCTCTCGCGCTCCAGGCCTGCCCGTCATCGCGGTGAACAGGACTAGCGGCGACGGCTCTGCCGCCGCGCAGGCGGAGTGTCCGCACGACAATGTCGCAACCGTCGCCGTCAGAGCGACCGCTTTCCAGAGATTCTGTCTTTTCATGTACACACCTCAATTTAGATATCATTCTTTTGAGGCAGTTACAAAACCTCATTTGAAATAGATGCTCAAACCGCGCGGGATGGAATAGAGGCGCCCGATGCCGCGCAGATTGGGGAGCGTCGCCGCCGACTGCTCCTCGACGAACGAACGCGTCCCGCAGCGCAGCCGCCCCACATTGAGAACGCCGTCGTAGTCCAGCTGCAGCGAAGCACCGGCGGCAATCGACAGCTCAATGTCCTTCTCGGCGGCGGGTACGGCGTTGGCATCCACGTCGTACGCAGGTCTCAAGCTCACCGCGTCGATGAACGAGCTGATGTCCTCATTGGAAGTCTCGCCCTCGAAGCCGAGCGTCCAGTTTCCTGACGACTCGACCTTCACAAGATACTCGCTGCGGATGAAATCGACGCAGTTGCTCGACGGGATCACAGTCTCGCAGAAGTTCGTCACGCTCCCGTTTGCAAGCGTCACCGTGATCGCGGCAGGGCCGTATTTTACCTTAAACACCCTTTCCGTCGCGTTGGATGTCGAACGCGACACATTCCAGAACGACAGCCAGTAGTGCCCGGCGACCAGCGGGATCGTCTGCGCAATGTGTACGCCGGCATGGATGCGGCATCTGGCCTCGCCCTCCACCGGCGTCGCGCCGAAATCCTTCGTGTAGCCAGGATAGCGCAGGGTCTTGCTCAGCGGATTCGCAACGATCGTCCAGCCAGGCAAAGTACTGTAGTCTCCAAGCTCAAAGCCGCCGTTGTTGACAAGATTGTCCGCGCGGACGAGCCGCACGTCATCGACTACGATCGTGTTGCCGACGTGATTGTTTTTACTGTCAACCCAATCTTCTGAAGTCACGGAGATCGTCACCACATCCCCTTCCTGAAGCAGAACGGCCTGCTCCATGGCTAAGTCCGCCAGATTCCAACCCTTGATCGACAACGTTTCGCTTGTTCCTCCAACGGCAAGCGACATCTTGCAGATGCTGCCGTCAGTAGGCTCGCCGACATATTTCGTGGCGGTAGGATGCTTGTATCGCGCCGCCTTCGCATGAAGGCGGTAGAATCCCGTGGCGGGAATCGTCACGCTCTGGCTGAGCACCGTGCCATTGGTGAGGGCGATCGACACGCATCCGTTGTCGTTGTCAGGTCCGATGAAGCCGTCCGCAGAACGGAGGTACGGCAGACGGCGAAGCAGATACGCATTGCCCGTCGCAGTCCAGCCTTTCATAAACACCGTCGACATGATCCTGTTCGTTTCCTGATTGCCGTCGATCGTATTGCTCATAGTTAGTCTATCAGGAACCACCGTCCAGTCGATGTCCTCGAAGTTGCCGTTCGCCACGGCGGACGAATCGTGTTCCTCGTCCAGCAGCGTAACTCGTACGTCGTCAATGCCGAATGAGACGTCCACCTCCACCTCGCTCATCAGAGCCAAGACATGGTCGCCCGATTCCAAGTACGGCGTGACGAGCCGCGCGACATCCCAGTCATCCTCTCCTCTACGGCACTGAACCGTGCCGAGAGAATGCCCGTCAATGTACACACGCGCAAAAGCGGACTGCCCAGTACTGTCGCTCCTCGAATAACAGCGAAGCCTAACCTCGTGCCGACCGGCCTTTTCGATGCTGAACGACTGCCTTACGCCGCCGCCGTTCTTGAGCAAGAGGTAGTAATCACCTTCAGGCGTACCCAATACTTTACCCGACAGCCACATTGGACTCCACCCCGTAGTGTAGGTGATGCGTGTATTGGCGGAACTGGATTTGCAGAAGTTCGTGACATACCATGCGCTGGTGCCGATTTGCGTGCCGTCAGTGTACGTGTAGTTTCCGGTCCCATTCCAAATCCCCTCAAAGCCGCCGTTAGCGATACAATTCGTTGCGACGGCCCTCGGCATGCCCGTCGTGACATGCACGTAGGCGAGCCCCTGCGAGACGGAGAACTTCGTCGCGTCGCCAAAGCCGGCGAGCGCAAGCGAACCGATTCCGGTCTTGTCCGTCTGCCCCGCCGTGCCGCTGGAAACGGTCAGCGTATTCCACTCATCCACGGCATACGCCGTGCCGGCCTGCGGCGCAACTGCAAACAAGGCGCGGTTGGAGACCGTCGCCCCGGCGTCAAGCTCCACCTGCCCGGTCACGGCGAACGGGTCGGCGACGGCAAGCGACGAAACGGCCGAATCTTGGCACCGCAGCGTCCCCGCTGATTTCACCTTGGTTGAGCCTGCTACGGCAGCGGGCAGTGTCAGCGTCGCGCCGGATGCGACAGTGATCTCCGGCGGGATTGAATAGCCAGAAATGTTGACCCACTTGCGCAGGAGACGCTGCTCGATGAGGATGCGGTCGATCTCCGAAAGCGCGTTCGTGAATATTAGAACCTCGTGGAGACGGCCGCCGCCCACGCGGTTTCCATAACTATATGACCCTGCAGCGGCCTGGTAGTTCCTGAAGTTGAAGAATGCCTCGGCCTTCGCGTCCGTATTCGCGACTGGACGATACGCCTCCGTCTCGATGATCTGCGTGACGGATTTGTCGATCGTGGCGCAGGGCTCGGTCTGGACGCCGTTGCGGAAGACTCGTCCAAGACGAAGGTACTGTTGGTTGGTGTCAGGCATATACGAGAACAAGGTTGTCCCGTCCCCTCCTCCAGACGTCGCGAAGAACATATTTCTGTTATCTTCGCTTGGCGACGTCGCGACGCCGAGGATTTGCCCGTGGCATCCGTTCGGGCTGTACGCGAAGAACGAATGAATGATTGGAATCCAAGCCTTCTCGCCGGACGGCGTAAGCCACGCCATGAACTGCCCGGAACTGGCGCCGCCGAAATCGACATAGGCGCGCGATGAGGCGTCAGTGCCGATCTGCGGCCAGAGACCGCCGGTGGAAAGGTTGGTGTACGCCTGCGCGTGGATGTAGTTGGTGGTGAAGCCTGGCGTAGCCCATTCCGTCTCGCGCACATCGTACCACGCCACCGCGTCGCCCGTCGCCGCCGCGCCGTCGCCCCCCGCCACGTGCATGGACGCGTCGAGCCACATCGCAGCGCCGGACATGACCGACGTCGGTTCGGCGAACATCGCGCTGCCCGCGCCGGTGGCGGTGATCTCGAGCTCGCCCTCCGCGACGTCGATGTGCCCAGAACCGTACAGCTTCTCGGCGGGAATCGTGAGCTTGCCCGCGCCGGTCTTGCGCAGGACGCCGCACACGACGATCGGCTTGTCCCACGCCTCGGCGGCGGACACCGCGACAGTCATGATTTCGCGAGTCCCCACGACGATCTTTTCAGCGTCGTCCACGTATGCGTGCGCAAACGCGCACCCGATAACGGCCAACGCCGCAATCTGCTTTTTGCATGAGATGTAGTGTTTCATCGTCGCCTACCTTTCTATTGTCAAGTTGTTTTCGCCAGATACGAGCCTGCGGCACGAACCGTCGGGGAGCCGCAGCGCTGCGGGCGTCTCCGGCGGAACGGTCACTTTCAAATCCACTGCACCGCCCTTGCGCTTCCAAGAAACGCCAACCCTTCCGCGCGGCGTCTCCTGCCATGCGTCCACGAAATCGAGCTTCGCGGGGAAAGACGGCCGTATCTCGATCTCGGCGTAGCCCGGCTTGGCCGCGCGGATGCCGGCGAAGCATGTGAACAAAGTCGAGCCTAGGCCGGTGAACATCATGTGCGCATGCGAGTTCATCGCCCGTTCATAATACCACTGTTCCCACATCGTCGTGGCGCCGCGCGAACGCATGTATTCGGGAGACGGGTATTCTGGCTGCGTGAGAAGATGGAACGCGAGATCCGCCTCGCCCATGTCGCACAGCACCTCCACGAGATGGCGCGTGCCCGTGCCGCCGGTCGTGAGCTTCAGGCCATCTCTCCTGATCGTTTCAAGGAGCTTTGCCCTAACTGCGGCCTTTTCCCCTTCCGGCACGATGCCGAACGCCAGCGGCAGAAGGTAATTCACCTGCAGTCCGCCGCCGTAGACATGCGTCGCCGGGTCGTAGAGCGCGGCCTGATACGCCTTCTTGGCCTTCTCCACGTGATCCGACCACATCGCGACGTCGCCCTTCTTGCCAAGCGTCTCGGCCGCGTCGCGCATCGTCATCAGGAGCTTCGCCAGAGCCGCGCTCTCGACAGCGCGCGGCTCGCAGAAATAGTCCGCCCACGTCTTGTTGTTCGGATGGCACCAGTCCCCGTATCCGCAATTCTCCACGACATATCCGGGATAGAGCCGCAGGAAATGCCGCAGCACGCTCGTCATGTTGTCGTAGCGCTCTTCGAGCGGCGCGCGGTCCCCGTACCACATCCACATCCTCCACGGCAGCATCACCAGGTCGCCGGTGGTGATCGGGATGCCGGTGCGGTCGTACCGCGTGTCCTCCAGCCACTTGCGGTAGAACGTGCGCATGTCGAAGAAGCGCATGGAAGACACCTCCGCCTTCATCGAATCGCCGCGGCAGGGAGTCCGCTCATCGCGGTCGCAGCAGTCGGAGGGATAGCTGAGCAGATTGGAGAGCAGAGTCCACTTCGCGGCGTTGAAGATCCAGTTGAGCGTGGGATCGGAACTGGCGAACCCTGCCGTGTACTGCACGTCGGCATGGACGGCGCGCATCGCGATGTCGTCGGCCGTGAGCCGCCCCGGATAGCCGCGCACCTCCACGTAGCGGAAACCGTGGTACGTGAATCGCGGACGGAAGAACTCGCGAGAGCCCGTCCCCGCGAGGACGAACGTGTCGCGCGCCTTCGCCTTCCTGATCGGGAACGGATCGATGCGCCCCGTGCCGTTCGTGGCGACGGTAGGCGAATGGCGCATCACGATGCGCGTTCCCTTCGGTCCCTTGGCCGCAATCTCGCACACGCCAGCGAGGTTCTGCCCGAAATCGACGGTGTAGACGCCCGGATCGGTCTCGCGAATCGCCTTTGGACGGAACGTCTCATGCACATGCACGGCGGGGCTCGTCTGGACTTCAAGCCGCTCGGTCTTCGGCGGCGGCAGGACCGCGACCGACCGCCATCCCGCGCGCGAACCGGCGGGGCGGCACCAGTCCGGATCGCACCGCGTGGCGTCGAATGTCTCGCCGTCGTACACGCTCGCCTCGACAACCGGCGTGTCGTCGGTCCATTCCCACGTGCCGTCCGTCGCGACCGTCTGCACGGTGCCGTCGGCAAACTCCACGTCAAGCCTCAGGATGGCGCGTTTCGGCCAGAGCCAGCGCCAACCGTAGATGCTGAAGTCGTCGGAATATCCCGGCGACACCCAAACACCCACGGTATTTGCCGTGCCTGGTTTCATCATCGCCGCCACATCGTACGGCACGACCATGAGGCGCTTGGCGTAGTTGCAGACGCACGGGGAGAGCATCCGCCCCGGATCGGCAGGGGTTCCGTTCACCCAGAATTCCGAAAACCCCAGGCCGCAGACGAGCGCGCGGGCGCGCTTCACCTCGCCACCGCGCAATGAAAACGTCTTGCGGAACCTGATAGTGTTTTTTGGCAGCGGCGGCTGGTTCGTCGCCACGCCCGTCCACGCGGTGCCGTCGGGCGGCAGGCCGATCCATTCCGCTCCGGCGATGCCGGGCTTATCCCGCTGCAAGACCATGTGGTCTGCAAAAGGCGAAGCCAATTGCACGGCGGCAAGAAATGTCCCCAAGAAGGTCATGCGTCAAAACGCCTTCCCTCGCCTATTTCACCTCGAAGAGCGCGGCCTCGTTCGGCGCGAGCTCTATTGCGCCGTCAGTCACCTTGCCGCGCCAGACGCGCCCGAGGCTGCCGTTTATCCGGACGGGGCACGACATCGCGCGCGGTTCGTAGTTGACGGCCATCACGATGGTCGAGCCATCCGCCGCCGGATGCTCGGTGAGCGCCACCCACGGGCAGTCGCCCTTTTCGACCACATGCTTCACGCCCGCGAACTTCGCCGTTTCGCGGAACGAAAGGTAGTATGGCTGAATCCGCTTGCCCGTCAGCGTATCAGAGCGATCGACGGTCAGACGGTCGATGGGCGCGTTGAAGAGCAGAATCTGTCCCTTGCCCAAGGCGTATCGCGTGAACATCGGCTCGCCGGCCGCAGTCTTGGCGAGAACTTCAGCCTCGGCGGGCAGAAGCCGGCACGTGGACTTGTCCCACGTGTAGAGCTCGCGGTCGGGATACGCGGCGAGCGCGAAACGGCGCTCGCACGAAGCGCGGCAGCAGTAGTCGATCTTAACGCCGGCGTGTTCGCGAAGTTGAGTGAAACGGGATTCGCCGCAATAGAGGATGAGGACGGTCGCGCCCGCCTTCGCCTTCGCGTAGATGCGCTTCTGCGCGGGCCACGTGTAGGTCTTGTCGTTCTCGGATGAGCAGACGATGTAGAGGCCCGCCTCCGGCAGTTCGTGCTCGGCGCCGGCGAAGACGGGATCAAGTCCCGCCTGGCGGGCGAGCAAATACGCGCCGAATCCGGGAATCCATCCGGCGGTCTTCTCGGGGACGACGATCACAGAGTCGGTCCTGCGCTGCGGCAGCTTGCGGAACGGCAGCGACGCGCGGAACTTCTGGAACGCCTGCATCTCGCTCATGACGGGCTTGGGGCTGTAGTCCTGCCGCAACATGCCAAGCTCGCGTTCGCACGGCGTGAGCGTATAGGGCGGGAAGTCGAGGACTTCCTGGTCCGAGTTGCACCACCAGAGGCAGCCCTTCAGGTCGTTAGCCCATGCGCTGAACATCGTGCAGCGCATGCCGGCCGCCGTGCGCTCGTCGGAATTGCAGCTCGTGCCGAGGTTGCCGATCTCCTCGATGAAGCACGGCTTGCCGCCGAGGTCGCGGTAGAGCAGGGACTCCGCCGTGGGGTGCAGTTCGGTGCGCATGGTGTTGAACGCCTCCTTGCCGCAGCCCGGCACGTAGAAGGCGTAGGGATGCGTGCAGAGAATGTCGGATATCTCCCCGTTCAGGCGAACCGGCACGGCGGCGAACTCGCTCGTCGATAGGCCGTGCATTCCTGAGACGACGGGGCGAGACGGATCGGAGAGCCGAATGGCCATGCCGATGTGGTCCATCCAGTTGTAGAAGGCGGCCTGCCCCGCCGACCCCGCACCCATGCAGTTGCACTCGTTGCCGTAGTCCCACGCGGCAATCGCAGGATGGTCTTTCATCTCCGCGACGAAGTACTTCACGAAGCGCGTCGCCCACATGATCGAATCCGGATCGGAAATGACGTTCTTCTCCTCGAACACCGCAGGCACAAACTGACGTCCGCTCATCCAGCCTGTCACGATGCCCACGATCAGGCGAATGTTGTTCTTCTTCGCGACGTCGCAGAAGAAGCGGAAGCGGCGCATCATCTCCTCGTCCACGCCCGCCCAATTCTGGAGCGGACCGTTGTTCTGGAGAAACGAACGGTAGGCGCCACCGGCGCGGCAGTCGCCCGTGAGCGGCTGGAAGTCGCTCCAGAGCGGAAAGACGCGCATCACCGTGACGCCGTTCTTCGCCAGCTCGGCCAGCTCCCTCTCCACCACGTCCGGCCGCCACTGGCTCCACATGTACATGCCCGCGTTCTTCGCCCAGTAGTTGCAGCCTACGAAGAACTCGCCATCCGTGAAGATGTCCGCATCTGGCGCGGCGCAAGCCGAACGGGCGGTTTCGCCAGACAACATCGACGGAGCGACGGCCAGCATCGCGCCCGCAATGACCAGAGCCTTCGCTTTACAAAAAACTTTCACCATGGGATCTCCCTATTTGTTCTGTTTGCGCCGCTATTTTATCACAAAACCGGGCAAAACAACATACCTTTATAAAAATTTCTTCACTTCTCAAGAAGTGCCAGATCGATGTCCTTTGGTCGTCATGGCCGTTCACGACATCAAAAGATTCCCAACCGAAGATACGGCAGAATCTGCGTGACGAGCGAATAGTCGAGGTCGAAGAGCGCCACACCCGCAAGACCGGCATCGCGCGCCGTCTTTACCTGGGATATAACCTGAATCGGGCCGAGCCGCGATTCGTTGGCCGTGACGCCTATGCCCGATATGATGCGGCGCGCGCGCGCCTTTGAGCGCCCCTGCTGCGCGACATACGACAAATAACGTGCATTGTCCTCCGTGTAGTTCATCGGAACGGCGTAGTCGATCAGCCCGGCGTCAAGCCATCCCATCCAATCCTGCCCCACCGAATCCACGCACGAGGGATACTTGCCCAAGACGGCGGCGGTCAGCCAAGCGCCGGGACGTGCGGCCTTGACGCGAGCACGCGCGCCAGCGACGAACGACTGCACCTCCCGCGCACGCCATGCCCAGAACGACCGCTTCGATGGTTTTGTAGTGGTGCGGCGATAGCGCGTGAGCGCTCCAGGCGTCACCTCCGCCGCCAAGACATTCTCATACCATCGCACAAAGTCGAGATGGATTCCCGCCACTGGATACTTTCGCGCAAGCTCTCCGACGGCATCGAGCAGATACGCCCTGAGGCTGGGATGCGACGGGTCGAGATACTCCAGTTCTCCGCCCTTCGGATTGCGAAGGCGCCACCCGCGCAAAGAGAATTCCGAGAGCCTGTTCGGAGTCGCCCTCGTGGCCGTGAAGCAGAGCATCCACGCGTGGACACGAATGCCGGTGCCGCGCGCGGCGGCAAGGCATGCCGCAAGCTGGTCGCCCTGGCCTGTGCATACGGCGCTCTGCGGCAGCACGGCGGAGGGATAATGCGCGAAACCCGCCCCGCAGACGTTCACGAAAAGATCGGTTATCCTGTATTCCTTCAAAAGGCGCATCGTGCGCGGCCAGTCGCCGGGATAGATTCCCTGGCCGGAATGATCCCACACCGCATGTATCTCGCCGGGGCGAGGTTTCTGCGCAAGCGCGTACGCGCGGGCCTTGGCCTTTTCGTCCTGGCGATTTCTCTGCCATGATGCGTAGTCCCATTTGCCGGGCACGGCCGAGGCCACGGCGGCGGCGAGGAACTGCGCCTTGGCCGATTCGTCGCCGTCGGCAAGAAACACATGCGTCACCCACCATCCCGCATCGGTTGCGATTATTGCCGCGTCGCCGGTGGCGCGTCCAGCGCGATCATGCCAAACTGCCGCGCTCCTCCCGCGCCCTGCCGCAGGCACGGCGGCGAATATGTTCACGCTCGACTGCACAATCGCCGGCGGCGAACCGTATGGCGCGCCCTTTTGGAAGACCATCTTCGAATACGTTGCCGGACCTGTCGGCTTTTTATAGCCCACTAGCTTGACTCCCATCATTGATGCGAGTTCGGGGCTGGAAGAGTAGAATACGACCATCTTGCCGCCGCGCGCGCGAAACGACTTGAACGCGGCGAGCTGGGCGGCATCGGCCTTGGGGGTGACGACATACGCGAAGCGCTTGCCCAGGAGCCCTTTTGCCGCATTCCAGCCGTCCACGATGTCCACGGGCACTCCGCAGCTCTTCAGCCAGCGCTGGATGTGCCCGCCGAGGCTCTTGCCATAGTTGTCCGCCGGCACCACAACGGCGACGTCCGCCGCCCGGCAGACACCGGCGGCAAGAAGTAGCGCGAGCAGTCCACAGAGCCTTCTCATCGCCCTTCAGTGCGGGTCTTCACGCGCGGGAATGGCGTCTGGTTGTAGACGCGGGAATATGGCGGGATCGAATCCATGAGCCATACGTTGCCGCCGATTTCCGAATCGTGGCCTATCGTGGTGTCCCCGCCGAGGATCGTCGCGCCGGCGTAGATCACAACATTGTCCTCGACGTTCGGATGGCGCTTGTGCCCCTTCATCAACATGCCGGTGCTCTCGTCCTTCGGGAACGAAATCGCGCCAAGCGTGACGCCCTGGTAGAGCTTCACGTTTCGCCCGATCACAGTCGTCTCGCCGATCACGACTCCCGTTCCGTGGTCGATGAAGAAACGTTCGCCGATGGTCGCGCCGGGATGGATGTCGATGCCAGTGCGAGAATGCGCGATCTCGCTCATCACGCGCGGGAGGATTGGAACCTTCAGCAGATAGAGGGCGTGCGCGAGACGATGCACGGCAATCGCGTAGAAGCCGGGGTACGCCATCACCACCTCCATCTCGCTCATGGCCGCGGGATCGCCCTCGTAGGCCGCCGTCACGTCGCCCTTGAGCATTTCGCGTATCTCAGGCAGCGCGGACATGAACGCCTGCGCCTTTTCAGGCCCGATCATTTCCTCCATTTCCGCCGCGATGCGCGCGAAGAGCCGTTCGATGTACGAACGGTCGTGAACGCCCGGCACCGACATCGCTCCGTGGCATCCCGGGAATATCAAGGCGAACAGATGGCGCAGCACGCGCGCCACATGCAGCTGCGACGGAAGACGCGGCGCTTTGAAGCCGGCCTTGGCGCATTCGCTGCAGGGGATGAATGATTTTGCTAATTCGTTGATGTCCATGGAGCTAACATTATACCATGTATGGCGTTCGCGTAGTTAGTGAATCGGCGAGAGCGTGATCGACCAGGCAGTGCGCTCGACGGGGAAGATGTATTCCGGTTCGGGCTGGGGGCCGCACGAGGCGCCGCCAAGGCCGAGCTGCCGGCAGTCGATGTTGAGGCATATCTCCGCGCGAGGCACTGGAGGATTGTAGATGCGCTGCTGCCCGCTCCTATGGCGCGCGAACTCGAGATCCTCGTCGCTGAAATGGAGCGCCTGCATGAAGAACGGCGAACCGGAAGAGATCCGCACGCCGCGCCCCTGCGAGTCCTTGAATTCAGCCCAGCGAACATCGCACTTGTATCCGTTGTCCTGCGGGCGGATGTACGCCACGTACTGCTCCGCAACCGTCGAGGAGTAGCGCCCGAGGAATGCGCCGGCCTTGCGGTCGATGTAGTTTTCATGCGGACCGCGTCCGTACCATTCCATCCGCTCGAGCGACTTGTCGAGCCGGCAGCTCAAGCCCATGCGCGGGAGGGCGGGGGGCATCTTGCCGAACGGCGTCACGTCGTTCCTGATCTCAAGAGAGCCGCCGGAATCGAAGATGTATTCCGCTACATGCGTGAAGCCCGCGCTCTTCGCGCCGTTCGCCTCCACTTCCACAGACACCTTGGCGCCGCCATGAATCGCCTCCGCAACGATGCTGCGCGTGTGGTAGCGCATCTGGGTGAGGCCGGACGCATAGCAGCCGAAGCCGCGCGAACGGAGCCAGATGTCGTTGTCCGTGAACGCCCTTAGGCATGTGAAGCGCGGGCCGTGGACGACGCCTGCCGCGTCTGCAAGTATGCATTTGCCGTTCATCTCGAGTGAGGCGAGCGTGCCCGTCGCCTTCGAGAACACCGCAACCGTGCCGCCGCAGCGCACGGTGATCGTATCGTCCGCGCGCTCGATGTACGCCGCCGCGCCGCCGCCGCCCGACCGCGGAACGGCAGGGACAAAATCCGTCATTGCGATCTGATCGCGCGCAATGACGTATCCCTTCTCCGCCCAAAGTTCGTTCTCCTTCAGCGAGAACGAGACGTTCAGCAGATATTCATGTCCCTTGACGCGCGCCCGGTCAAGTGCAGCCTGCGGCACCATCACGCGCGCTCGCTCACCGGGCATGACATCGGTAGCTTCCCACTCCCCGGAGGCAACTTCGGTTCCATCTTCAAGAAGGCTCCAGGATGCCGCGTACTTTCCGGAATGCGTGAATGCGAAACGATTCCACAACTCCACCGTGCCGTCAGCCGCCACGGGCCCTGAAACTACGAGCTGCCTTTGCACGTGGCGAACCTCAAGAAGCTTTGGAGTCTCGTTGCGCTCTGCGTCCGTCACGCCGTTCGCGCAGAAATTGCCGTCGTTGTCTTCATCGTGATCGCCGCCGTATGCAAGGTAGCGCACCCGCTTCCCGTCCGGGCCGATGCGATCTGTGTATTTCCAGACGGCCTGGTCGGCCCAGTCCCATATGCACCCGCCGTTCCACGATTCGTGCTTGTAGAACTCGTCCCAGTACTCCTTGAAATTGCCGAGAGCATTGCCCATGGAATGCGCATACTCGAATGCGAAATTGGGCTTGGGCCATGTGGCGCACTCGCGCGTGTATTTCAGCGTCATGTAGCAAGGCCCGTCTATCGGGGAGCGTTCGCAGTCCTGTCGATAGCAAGACGGCCTCGTGTCGTCGAGCTTTGCGCACTCGGCGTAGATCACATCGAAGATCTGGCCTTGGCCTGCCTCGTTGCCCCAGCTCCACATCGTGACACATGCGTTGTTCCGCCAATTCACGACCATGTCCCGGCAACGCGCCAGATGCGCATCCGTCCAGCTAGGCGGCGAAGCCAGCGACTTGACCCCATATCGCATGCCGTGGCTCTCAACGTTGGCCTCGGCCTGGACGTATATGCCGTATTTGTCGCAAAGGTGGTAGAAGTACGGATCGTTCGGATAGTGGGCGGTGCGGATCGTGTCTATGTTGCTTCGCTTCATCATCACAATGTCGCGCTCGATTTCCTCGTGCGTCAGGGTGCGCCCCCTTTCCGGTGACGAGTCATGGCGGTTCACGCCGCGGAATTTGATCGGGCGGCCATTCACCAGGATCGCTCCGCCCGGAGCTATCTCAACCTGCTTGAAGCCGAGTTTGCAGCTGCGCACGTCCACGCCGTTCTCCATCACAAGCGTGTAGAGGTATGGATCCTCCGCGCTCCAAAGACGGGCGTCTTTCACGGCCATGCGCCCGCTGGAGAACTCGCCTACATAGCGGAACGCGGCATCGTACAGCTTGGCGTGCCATGGCCGACTTGAATCCACCGTGAGCTCCACCGTCGCGTCCCGATATCCGTTCTTGAGATCTATCTTCGCATAGAAATCGCGTATCGGCTCCGCAGGCGGCGAAACGAGCATCACGTCCCGGAATATCCCGGAGAAGCGGAAGAAATCCTGATCCTCAAGATAGGCGCCGTCGCTCCAGCGATACACTTCCACGGCGAGCAGGTTAGGACGATCGAACGAGACGAACGGCGTGACGTCGAATTCATGCGCCGTGCAACTGTCCTCCGAATATCCCACCTTGCGTCCGTTCACCCAAACGTAGTACGCGCTGTATACGCCTTCAAACCGCAGGTGAACCTTGCGCCCGCGCCACTGCTCAGGCACGGTGAAGGACGTGCGGTAGCTCGAGACGGGATTGTACGATTTGTCGGTACGGGGCGGATTCGCGGGATGGGGATACTCTATGTTCGTGTAGATCGGCACTCCAAAGCCCTGCATCTCAACGCAGGACGGCACATCGATCTGATACCAGCGCGCGTCGTCGAAGTCCGTTTTCCAGAAGCCCTTCGGACGCTGCGATGGCGCACCGCACCAATTGTAGCGCCACTTGCCGTTGAGGGATTTAACGTATGGCGTTGACAGGATGTCCGCCGTAAGGGCATCCTTGGCTTTGGCCAGAGGGAACGAGTGGGCGCGCGCAGGAAGGACGTTCACATAGTTGACAAGCTCATTCTCCCATTCTGGCGCCTTTTCTTCGGCGCGCTTCGCCCGCACTTTCTCGATGGTGGCGGCGCGGACGTCTTCCCATTGCGCGCCCTCCGCGCGAACAAGGCCGTCCCATGACAACGGCTCGCCGGGGCTCCGGGGTTTGAGCTGCGTGTCGATGAACCACCTGAGCGCGGACTCCGTGGCACCGACGTCCGCGCCATGAATCCCCAGCACTCCGTTGCGGGCCGTCACCCTGAACGCTCCCTTGGCGTCCCATGGCTGAGTGGAAACGAACACGTCGCCGGCGCGCACGGTGGAATAGCCGATGACCGTGATTTCAACGCCGGTGATGCGTTTCACCTCGCGCACGAACTCGGGGAGCAATTCGCGCTTCGTGGTTGCCGTCTCATCGGGACCGGCAAGGATCCGGAACACCCTGCCGTCGTTTGGCTTCACGTCGAACGGCATCGCCGCCGCAGACATGGCCGCCAACGCCGTTGCGAAAACAACTCCAACTTGCTTGATCATTTCATTCACCATCTTTCGTTGCGTTTCTGGCGTGCCGCGCTCCGCGCGCGGGGGGATTGCCCCGCGCCGTCACGATGCGAATCGCTCGCGGTTGATCCACAGTCCCAATGCCGGATTGGGGATGAAATAGATTTCCTCTCCGTCAACGGTGTTGTAGCCGTATTTCAATTTTGAGGGATCGTACTTCACGACCATTTCATCGTAGTCTGCGGACTTGAACCCGACGCTCTCCACCTCTTCGCGGGAGATGTTCTTGACGCAGTACGTTATGGAGAAGCGACCGTCGGACGAACCGTGTATCATATGCGCGGCGGCGCCCATGTTCGCCCTAAGGTCGTCCGCCTCCGGGCTCTTGAACACCTCCAGCGTGTGGAGACGCCCCTTGTAGCCGTACTTGCGGATGAGCGCGTCGACCGCCTTGTCCTCGCCGAAGGTATGCACGCCGGGTGCGAGCACGATCAATTCGCCGCCGTCTGCCATCGCCATGCGCGTGCGGTAGATCGCCTTGTTCCCAAGCCATGTGCTGGTGAACTCGGATGGATCGAGATAGACTACGCACTTCTTTATGCCTGTCTCGACATAGTCGATGTTCTTCTCCTGGGCGAGCTTCACCGCCTCCGTGAGGCAGTTGCGCCCCTCGCCGATGAAAAGCCCGTGGGAATGTATCTTGCCGCCGGGAGCGGTGTTCACCGTCAGGGCCCAGAGGATCGGACGATGCGCCACGAAATGCTCGAACGCATAGTCGAAGAGGCGGCGGACCGGGGTGTGGTCGCGCCCCATCGCCTTCTCCATGCCGCACACGGCGCCTATCATGTGCGACTTGTTGATCATGTCGCTGCCGCCCACGCCGACGAAAAGGTTCTTCGCATGGTTGGCCATGCCTATCACCTCATGTGGGACGACCTGTCCGGGAGAGATGATGAGGTCGTACGACTCGTCCATGATGCGGCGGTTCACCTCCACGCTTACGGGATCTGTCCAGAGTCCTTCGGAGATCTCCTTCACTGCTTCGGCAGGGACTTCGCCCAGCTTCACCACGTCGGTCCGCCAGTTGTGGACGAGCATTTTCTCGTACGGGATGTCGCCGAACATCGTCTTCCACTGGCTTTCGGAGACGGGCACATGCGAACCAAGCGCAGGCAGGATGTCGACCTCGGCGCCGCGTGACGTCAATATCTCGTGATAGACCTGGGTGATGAAACCGGCGTTCGAGTGGAAGCGCGTGAAGTCCGGCGGAATCACAAGCACTTTCTTTGGGTGGCGTCCCTCAAGGCTTTGCGCCAGCGCTGCGCGAATGTCGGCGTCGCTGAGGCCTTCGGGGCTAGAGGCGATTTTGAAGATGTCCATTCCTGTTCGTTCCTTTCATGCTTTGCGGTGAAATTATACCATATTTCCGTCCCGTGTGACCGCGATGTAGGGCGGTTTCATCGAAATCGCGGTAGGGTCACGCGTCCCGCGTGACCGCATAGAATTTTCTGCGTCCGCACAAGACCGCAAGTCAGGAGAAAGATGGCGCACGTTCACCGCCAAACGCCGCCCTAAGGCGACAATCCGCCGTGCTCTCGCTGCGGCGTGACGGAGCATCAAGCCCAAGCCGGCGCAGCGCCTCGCGCTTCGCCGCCCGCCCGGCCTTCCATTCATCCCACGTCAAGCGAATCGGCTCGGCTTCATTGCGCTTCTCGGCCATTAGACAGCTCCTCCCTCATCTCCTCGAACCGTGCCAGCACCTTGAAATCGGGCAAATCCGCCAATCGGCGAGCTTCATCCCAGTCAAACCGCTCGTCTTGAAGTGCCGCTGCCATCATCTGACGCGCGGACGGCAAACACTCCGCCGACGATTCGGCAAATATGATGCGTTCCACCAAAGCCAGTTCTGGCGGCAGGAGACTGACCCTGCCGTATGGCGTTTCAAGCTCGCGATTAGGCAACACCGTCTCACTCTCAAGCAAACCCAGGAAATCCACATATATTCCGCACACCAGCCAGTTACGGCCAAGAGCCTTACCTCCCAAGCGTGACATGATGTCAGACATTAGCCGCAAAGGAATGGCCTTGAGCGAGATCCGACAAAAATCCACGTCGCCGCTCATATAACCGCCCTCCGTGTAGAACTCCACAGCGCTGCCTCCCACGACCACAAGCGGGAAACCGCTCTCTTGGAAAAGCGTGGAGACCAGCCCGGAAAGCTTCAATGCGCGTTCAAGCAAATCTTCAGTCGCCTCGATATCGGCTTTCGCAAGTTCTATCTGTTCATCTCTCATGTCACGTATATTGTAACACAATTTTGCGCCGAAAGTACGAGAAAATCGCTTTGCAACAATGCGCCCGTTATACCCCGCCGCCGAAACGGCCTACTCACAAAAATGAGATTACGTTGCGGACGAAATCTCGCACACCTATGCCTGAAGAGCCAAACAAACTGGTACTATAGCCGACGAATTCGCCGCGGTTGGAGGAAACACAGTAAATGCTGTAGTCAAGCCTCTACTTGAAGGGATTTACGGCCTTGATGCCGCAATATGTCTGCCCGTCGTTCAAATCCTCGGTCAGAATCTCGTCGCATCCAACGGACTCCGCCGCCGCAAGCAAGAGCGAATCGTAGAATTGGAGTTCGTATTGCTTTCTGATTTCCAATGCCCGAACAGTCCATCCACCATGTTGAAACACTATGTGGATGTGCTGAAACGCCTCGACATACTGTCGAACTTCATCCTCCGTCATGCCCAATTTCTTCAACGCGACATTGGCAAACTCATTTACCACCTGCGCTGAAATCACGTATTGCCGATTACCTATTGCGTTCGCCAACACGGCACGTGCAATGGATTGCTTTGCTTTGTCTCTGCCATCAACAAAGTAGATGAGAACATTCGTATCCACGAACTTCATGCAAACTCCCCTTCGGGGTAAGCATCAGCGCGATTGAACTTGTACGCCTCTCCCGTAAGACGCGAACTGGTGCTCCGTACCAGTTCGTCCAATTTTGACATAACCTCATTAGCCTCGCGCCGTCTTTTCAGCTCTGACGCAAGGTAATCTAAGAACATCCGTTCGAATGTTGTGCCTCGAACGGTTACATAGTCACGTGCCTCCTTCTCCATCGCAGGAGGAAGATCTATTGTTATGCTCATGCGACGCTCCTTTCGTTTGCATTGATAATAATCATATTTACGCTGTTGCGTAACGTCTGCCGGTGGCGCACAAGATGTGCGCGCGGCAGGTTTGTGTCACACACCATCGGAGGCGGCGCGCGCGGGGCGCGCGCCCTACCAGGCGGACGGCACGGGACGCCGTCCCTACCGATGTGGCAACCAATCCAGCGGCTCACAACCGCCGGCATGTCAAAGAACCATGTTCCCTTTGCAGGAAACGCGAAAATTATACACTATCGCGTCGTGGGGCGCAAGTGGGGACGAATTTTTGGAGGTTCCCCAATTTTTCTCTGGCACACCATCCATCGATTCGCCGTCCGCGCGTTTTCGCGCGGCCCTTTCGCTTTATTTCCGGAAATCGTCCGCGCTTCACGGCGGCCCCTCGGTTGTAAATGTTGCCAATTCCCAATGTTGCCATTTCCAATACCCAATTTCAATTGGAGCTGGCAACATTGGCATTGGCAACACTTCCACATTGGCAACATTCTCAAGCGTCTCGCGCCGCCCCGCATCCGCATCCGCCTCGTCTCGCGTACCCCGGTGGCGCTCTCCGCCTAGCCAGCTCTCGTCTTCCGCTTCTCCGCCCTCGAACTTCGGCCCACCGGCGTTGAGAAGTGAGATTACGTTGCGGACGAAATCTCCCAAGGTACCGAGGGGACCAAACGGGAGGGACGCGCTCCCACGCGTCCGCTGCGGCGGCCAGGGGCTGGCCGCCCTACCGGTGGCGATTCAAGGGCGCGGAGCACGGAGCGGGCGAGAGAGGCGAAGCGAGAGCTGGCTAGGCGCGCAAACGCCGACGAGACCGCATGGCGAAGCGGATGCGGATGCGGGACGGCGCGGGACGACAGCACCGCGCCGTACCCGCGCCGCAGACGCAAGCCAGGCGGCCTCGGCGACCAGCGTTTTCGCGCCGGTGCCGGATCGAGCGCACGCCGAGCGAGCCCGCGATAATCACCGTGAAAGCGCGGCCGATTCCCGGAAACAAGCGAAGCGGCCGGCGCAGGGCGCGCGGACGGCGAAGCGGCAGGGGGTGACGGCAATCTCACGATTGCCGAACCCCCGTGACGCGAGACGCAACGCGCACCATGCGCCGAGCCGCAGAGCGCCGGGAATCGGACGCACATACACTACACACTACACACTACACACTACACATGACACATGACAAATGATACACAACAAACGACACGAGGCGGCGGTTTCATCAAAACCGCCCTACCACAGGGACGATTCGGCGGCGGCCAGGGGCTGGCCGCCCTACCGTCGCGGTCACGCGGGACACGTGACCCTACCGCAGGAGCAACTCGGCAGACAACGCCGGATTTTCACTTCCCGAAAAACGAAAATCGCGACTTCACCCTTTATTTACTGGGACATGCTCGTTTTCATGCCTGAAAAATTGGGGAACCTCCAACCCAAAATGCGTATTGGGGCTGCGGGGGGGGCAGCGGGGCCGCGCGTCAAAAAAGACTTGACACTCTGAACACCTTGACGTCGTAGCACGGCCAGTCGCACGGAATGTGGAGGACGCCCCCGTCGTAAGTGAATTTCGCAGGCGTCCACTGTCCGTGATCGGACAGTACCTCGACCTTGGCGGGACGGACGCTGCGCCGGACATGGACGACGTTCTCATGGTCGTAGTTGAGGTTCTCCACCAGCAGATAGTCCGTGCCGTCGGGCGCGCGCCGGACAAGCACCTGCACGTTCTGCGCATTCATGCAGCTGTTCTCAAACGGCTTGCCGCCCGCCGCGTCGAGCAGGTCGTTCACGTACATCTGCCTGACCTCCGAGTAGCGATAGGTGTTGCCCAGCACGGGGGAGAACGACGTCGTCACCACCGTGCCGCCGAGGCGGTTGGTGAAGACCACGCCGCTCGCCGCCACGCGGTCGAATTCCCTGGCCAGATTGCTCTCCCGCCAGATGAAAGAACTGAGCGTCTTCGCGCCCGGAAGCGCCCGGAACAGCACGGGCTTCGCGCTCTTCGGAAACTGCATGAAATCACCCCTCACCTCGCTGTAGTCTCCGGTGAAGAGCGGCTCGTCCTTGACAAGCTCCACGCCCATCAGCTCGCCGAAGCCGCGCTGGAGAAGGGACTTGGCCGCCCAACCATCAATGATCACCCGGCGCGAAAGCATGGCCCGGATATTGTCTTTGCCCAACGTGTAAAGGAACCCTCCGTCGCTGAGGGCGTAGATGCCGTCCCGGTCGAACTCCTCGGTCGCGCGATACGGGATGCCGTACCAGCTGAAGACGTTTTGCGCCCAGCCCTTGGAATTGACCGTTTCGCCGCCCCCGCGGACGGCCAGGCTGGACATGGGGAATTCCCTCCTGCACGGAATGAGGACACCACCCGGCGACGTGCCGCGCGCGACGGCGGAGATGGCCGGATAGAAGCCGCGGTGCCGCGCCAGCACGTCCGTGTAGTGCCGGTTGACGGGATACCGCCCCTTGTGGGTGTTGACGCACCACATCTTCGCCCCCTTCAGTCCGATGAAAGCGCTCACCGCCAGCTTTGCGTGGAATGCGGCGGCGGACTTCGACCATGTGTTGTGCGGCCAGGTGTCCGCCTCGTCGAGGAGCAACAGGCCGGAATTCCTGAGTCCCTCCGCTCTCGACATCGTCCTCATCGTCACTGATCCAACGTCTTCCTTGGGCGCATGCTCGAAATACTCCCCGTTGGCAAGACGCACAAACGCCGTGTGGTTCGGCCCGGCCATCGCGCGGGCCGTCTCCGGAATGTACCGTTTCGCCCAACCCCAGCCCGGCTCGCACACGCCGGAGGGTATCGACGGGTCCACGGAATCGATCCCTTCGCGCAGAAGCCGGCACACCGTCGCCACCGTGTCGCGCTGCATCTCGGCGAACGCCATATGCTCGCGGCTCCGCCAATCGGCCTTGGCAATCAGCGACCGCAACCCGTCCGGCGTGAGGGAGAGCCCCGTGCGCCGGTTGTATTCGGCCGTGTGCAGCGGGCACGTGCACTCGGCGAGCGGCGAGAACGCGCGCACGTCGTCGTCGCTCAAGATGACAGCAGGGCGGCATTCGGCGAGCTTTCTGGCGGTGTCGCGGATGTAGGCCTGGTAGCCGGGATCCAGCGGACAGTACCGCGTGACTGTGCCCTCGATGTTGATCGCCCGCTGCCACGGCTCGCATTCCTTCTCGGCGAGATCCTGTGTCCAGTGCCCGACGATCGCCTGCAGGAGGATGGCGGGCCGGACGGCGCTGCCCTCCAGCAGCTTGGCCCACTTCCTGTAGCTCGCCACGCCGGCATCCACGGTCTTGGAGGCCGGCTTTCCCTGCGGATGGAGCGTCAGGCAGTAGAGGCAGTAGGGATTGCCCGTCCGCTCCGCGAACTCGATCGCGTCGGCGGCGGCCACCGCCTCTTCGCCGGGCATGGACGGAATGATGTTCAGCATCGTGAACGAATCGGCAGTCACGACTTCCCTGCCCTGATTTCCGGCATTGCCGTTTTCGTTGGCGACCGCGAAAACAACGATTGCGGCGAACGCCGAAAGAAAAAGGATCGAATGTCTCACTTTGCCGCCTCTACGTGAATGGAGAACTCCTGGTTGCCGAAACCTTTCGGCGGCACGTGGCCGTGCGTCGAGCCCTGCACCCAGTTGATCGTCTTGTCGCACTTCAGGTTGTTGAACATCACTGCTATGCCGCTGGGCGGGCAGCAGTAGTCGCCTAGCCCCGCGCGCGTGACGGTGAGCTTGCACTTCGGGGAGACGCGCTTGGCCATGTTCACGGGATCGAAGTAGCGCATGGCCTCGGTCTCGCCCACGCCCCAGGTCGTGCCGTTGCGCTTGAGCGTCTCGCGGCCGCCCATGTCGCAGCACCACGGGATCGACGGATTAGCCTCGCTCACGTCGGGATCAAGCCCCGCCGCCCACATCGTCTGCAGGCCGCCCATCGAGCCGCCCCGCGCCTCCAGGTCCTTGCCGTTCCATTCGGGCAGCGACTTGATGAACTGGAGCGCGCGCATGATGCGGTAGCACATCCAGCCGAAATAGGCCGTGTCCGTAGATTTGTTCTGCCACTCGGAATCGAGGCCGAAGGTCTTGCCGTTGGACTTGATGGAGTTGTAGAACTCCGTGTAGTACTCCTCCTCGCGGCCCAGCTCGTAGCCATGCGCGTTGATGAATACGTCGATGCGGTCCTCTGGACCGGACGAGGGAATGCCCTGGATAAAGTGCGCGCCGTAGCCGTGGAAGCTGATCGAGGCCGGATACTTGCCGGGCGCGGCGGGCATCGTCAGCTTGCCGGTCACGGGACGAGGACCTGCGCACGACACGGAAAAGGTGTACACCTTCACTCTCGGATTCGAGGATTTGTGTTCGGTCAGCACCGGGTTCATCGGCACCTTCGCGAGGCGCGCCTTGCGCTTCGCCCAGAACTCGTCGTAATCCTTCGGCTCCGGCACGCTCTGGAGCGTTTCGGGATGCACCGCCGCGCCGCCATCGAAGAACACGCGCTTGTCGGCGCGTTCCCAGCCGTTCAGCGCGCGCTTGCCCTCGGGCGTATTGGCATCCACATGCAGCTGCTTGCGGTAGAGCTTGCCATTGGCGTCATAGACCGCCGCGACGAGCCGCACAAAGCCCGGCTTGTCGAGGGACGTCTTCACCACCAGCGGCGTCTCGGCCGAAAGCGGCGCCTTGCCTTCCTGCTTCTGCCCGTCGTCGCCCGTACGCGTCCAGCGGATCTCGTACGCGCCCGCCGGGAACGGCTTCGCGTTCTTGAGCGTGAGCGTGAAAGTCATCGTCTCGCCCGCCTCGTAGTCGATCGCGCGTGCCTTGTCGGTCGTGCCGATCAGTTGGGCCTCGTCCAGTTCGCCGGCCGCCAGCGCACACAGCGCCGCCAATGCCGAAACAGCCAATAGCGTCTTTTTCATGTTTATTTTTTCCTATTCTGACAACGGAAGGGCCCGGGCCTTGAAGGACATCTTCACTCGAACGCCCTTCTTCACGTCGATCTTCTGGGAGAAGTTGAGCATGTCGTTGCCGCACGCCATGTTCTTGCCCTCCGCGGCCGGAACGCCGACCTCGGCGGCTGTAACAACGCCCCAAGGCTGTGCGAGATTGCACACCGCCGCGCGATAGTCGTTCTTGTTGATCCTTGGCAGGCTCCAGCCTCCCGGCGCCTCGAAGCCGCCGTTCACGATCGCGGCGCCCTCGACGCGGAAATCGTCGTAGAGCGTCTTCTCCCCGCGCGCGCCCATGGTCACGATGGCGAGCGTGGCGTCGGCGGCAGGGACGAAGGAAAAGCCGTATTCGCGCCATTCATCCGGGGCCAATCTGAAATCTGCGACAACCCGCTTCCCGCGAGTCCAATCCGGCATGGAGCATCCGTTGCATTCTTCGGCGACTGACGTGACGCCTTCTGGAAGCGTCCCCGTAAGCTGCAGGTCAACGCGCACACACGCAGAACTGTACTCGAACTTGAGCGAACGCGGCGGCGTGACGTCGGCGGAGAACTTGACGGCGGGCGAGACGCGGCGCGGGCTGTCGTACAGGCCCATCTCATCCATGCGCAGGTCTCCCACGAGGTCGCGCGCGGGACCGTTTTTGAGATTCCATCGGAACTTGCGGTAATCCTCCATTCCGGGGTCTTCGCCGACCGCCATGTTGTTTGTGACCACGCATGTATCCGAAACGTGCTTCCAGTTGCTTCTTTGGATATCTCCGCTCGTCACGCACACGTTGTTCGTGATGCGGTTGAAGTGGGCGTCGTGGGCATGCTGGGCGTCCGCGAAATCGAACACGCGCATCATGTTGGGATAGCGCGATTTCCAGAGCGGCGTCTCGAAGAGCGTCCGATCTTTTTCAAGTCGCTTGAACATCGTGCTTTCGCGCCCCTTTTCGGACACTTTGCGGGCGAAAGTCTCGATGCCACGACTGCCGAGGGATATGGAGACAGCGCAATTCATGATCAGATTGCCGTACACGTCGCAGTCCTGTCCGCCGCCGATGTACACGCCCTTGGACGCGCGGTTGATCACATTGCGGCGAATGGTCACGCCGCTCGAGAAATCGTCTAGGTAGATGGCCTCGGTGTGCGTGGTGCGCGGCTGCTTGCCCGTCATGTGTAGCGCATTGTGCTCGATGACGGTCCCGCGCTTGGACCAATCGCGCTGGCAGCAGTAGATGGTGCCGGCGTCGTCGTTGAACGTGCAGCAGTCGTGGCACACGTTGAATCCGATGTAGTGGTCGTTGCCGTCGAATGCGACGGCCTGATGGAGCGTGTGGTGGATCAGGTTGTGCGTGCAGCGGTTGCCCACGCCCCTAAGCTGCACGCCGGGGCGGTAGTTCGGGACCACGCGGCCGTAGTGGTGGATGTGGTTGTTGTCGGCCACGTTGTTGCCCGGAGCCAGAGTCTTGAAGACCCCGCCGCCCAGCAGGATTCCGCCCTCGCCAAGGTCATACATGTCGCAACCCTCTACGCGACATTCCGTGCTGTTCACCATCTGCACACCCCAGGATGACGTGTGGCGGAACACGGACGAGAACACGGCGGCGCGCGCGCTACGCTCGAACACCACGGCCGCATCGCGGGAAAACTCGAACACGAAGCCGTCGAACGCGAAATCGGAGACGTCGCGCGCGGCGACGAGGCCGGGGGCAAAGGCGATCGTCGGGCGAGCGTGTCCGTCGGGCCACAGATAGACCAGGCGGCGTTCGCGGTCGATCGCCCACTCGCCTGGGCGGTCGATTTCGGACACGGCGTTCATAATGTAGAACTGCGCGTTCACGACGATGCCGAAACCGATGGGTGCGGGATCCACGGAAATGGTTCCGGCGGACGCGTCGATCGCGAGGACGCGCGCCTTGGCGTCCGCCCATTCGTAGCACCAGAGCCCATACGCCCAGAGTTCCGGTTCCTTGGCCCACGTCGCGAGACGGCTGGAGGCGAACTTGAACACGCCGGAGGTGCAGGACCTGGAATCATGGCGATTCTTCGTCTCGCCCACGTTTGCGCCGGTATGAGCGAAACCGCTGTTTGGCCAACGCGCAGATTCAAGGCGCTTCTCGCCCTGAAAGAACGAAAGCGGCTTCTCCTGGAGCTTGTCTGGAGTTCCGCATCCGCCGCCGCGGAATCCGGGGAGCGGATCGTTCCCCGGGAGCGTGGCGACAATGACGTGCTCGCGCGCCTTCTCGGGGAGAATGGAGAGTATTGCCGGATCGTCCACCCTCTTCCAGCCGCTGGGCGTGAGCGCGCCGGAGAAGACGGCTCCGCCGCGGTTTGCGGCGCGCCAGACCACGGGGGCGCCCGGTTCGCCGGAATCGCGCCTATCGAGAGCGAGCGGAGCGGAAAGGGCGTAGATGCCGTCTGCGAACTCCACCACGGCACCGCCCTTGGGGAGCGCGCCGCCGTTCGCGGCGCGCGCCGTCCGCAGGGCGTCCCGTGCGCCGGCGGGCGTGGCGACGGGACGCGCGCGCGTGCCAGGATTGGCGTCGTCGCCGCCCGGCGAGACGAATATCTCGATTGGTCCGGCAAAGGCGGCGAACGACAACATCGCCGCCGACATGAGGGCGAATCTTCCCACATTCGCCGCGTCGGATAGGAGCGCGTCCATCGTCACTTGTTCGTCTTTATCGTGTCGCAGATGCCGCGCTCGTAGGCGATCGACTCCACAATGGCGAGGATGTTGTCCTTGAAGTCGCGTTCGTACTCAAGCGAGCACACTCCCGCGTATCCTACGTCGGCAAACGCCTGGAACACCTTCACGAGGTCGATCTTCCCGCGCGGCAGCGGAACGGACACGCCGTTGGGCTTGCCGATCTCGAAGTTCTTGATGTGCGCGTCGAAGATGCGCGCGCCGTACTTGCGGATCGTCTCCGCGGGATCCTTGTCGCAGCCGTACTCCCAGCCGACGTCGATGCAGAAGCCGACGCGCGGGTCGAGGTCCTTGACGAGGTTCCATCCGTACTCGACGTCCGGGTACATTTCGGGCGACTTCGGGCCGTGGTTGTGGATCGCATAGCGGATGTCGAATTCCTTGACGAGCTTGTCGATCTCAAGAAGCAGCGTACGCGAGCCGCGGCGCTTCGACCAGGAGTCCTTCTCGTCCGTGGGCTCGTAGGGGACGCCCACGACCGTCTTCACACCAAGGCGCTTCGCAAACTCGAAGCGCGAGCGCAGCTTCGCGGCGTCCTTGTCGTAGATGGGGCCGATCGCGTACGGCGTGACTCCGTGGGAGGCGCACTTCTCCTTGAACGCGGCCATCTCCTCGTCCGTCGCGGTGAACGGGAGGTGGAAATCCTTGACGCACAGATAGTGGACATCGGCCTTCTGCATGATCACCAGCAATTCATCGACCGTGCGGGCCTTGAAGGTGTACCCGGCGACGCCGAGCTTGAACGGAACCGCTGCCGACGCTGCACACGCAGCGACGAGCGCGGACAAGAGCATGACTTTCTTCATTTAGACTTTCCTTTTTTGCAGACTAAGCGTTTTTCGGACGGCTCGTCACCTTCTGGCGCGCGAACCGGATTTGATTTTACCAAAACTATCCGTCCGCGTCCACACGAACCGCATGTCCGGAGGATTAGCGCTTCTTCGATTTCTTCGCGTAGGGATCGACTTGGGCAAGCGACGCGAGAACCGAGTTCTCGGCGCGCAGGAAGAAACCGCCGCGCACTCCAGGACCCAGCTTGATGGTCACATCCCCGACCGCATACGTAAGAGTCGGAAATTCGTTCGTCGTCCCCTCCACCTGCGGTTCGACCTTGTAATGCTCCTTCAAGGTATTGCGTACCCGCGCGTAGTAGTCGTGGTCGTCAAGCCCGCCTGCCCCGCCCTCGCTGTACAGGTTCACCGCAAACACGCCGCCGCGCCAGCGATCCACATCGGCTCGACCGCGGTTGAAGCCGATGAACGGCTTGCACTTCGCCTTCTCGTAGTCGAGGAAGAAGCCCTTTTCGCCTTGCTGCGGATTCTCAATGGTCGCGTTCTCGGGCGGACGGCTGCCGAACACCACGCCGCAGAACGATTCGGGCGTGCCGTCCTTGAACTTCACGCGGTATCTGCGCCTATCGATGGGACGATGGGGATATCGCGTGGAGCCAAGCACGCCGCGATCGTCCACGACTCCGCGGCGGGCCTCGCGCAGATCTGCGGACTCGGCGAGCGCCTCTTCCAGGTACGTCTCGTGTTCCACCGCGAGCATGAGCTGGCCCTTATACTCGCCGACCTTGACGGTCGTCTCCTTCATCGGGAACACGTATTCGCATCCGGGGCGCCCGGGACGCGCTGGAAACAAGGTGATCGGCTCGCACGAAAACCGCTTGCGCAGCTCCTCCACGGCCTTCTCCGTCTCAGGATCGTGCATAGTGCCGGCGGCGGCCTTGACAGGACGCGACAACTCGATTCTGAACACCTTTCTAGTGCGCGGAGTCACCCACACGAGCGGCTGCTGGCCGAATGACAGGAAAGACTTCGAGAACTTTGGACCGTACACGGCAAACGTCACGCCATTCGTCTCCACGGAAGCGGCGTCAAGCAGTCGCCTGATCGCCCCCCAGCGCACAGGCGCCGCCTGAAGAGGTTCCCCGAACTTTATGCCGCCCAGCCCGTTCAGAGGCTTTTCCGCCTTTGCGCGCGCTGCCTCTATGTCCGCAAACGCCGATTTCCAGGCGGCAAGATCCTCGCGCCACACCTCCTCGGCAGGGCGTTCCACGGGCTTCTGCTCCTCGACCTCCACAACATCATTGGTCACGGTCTCCGGCTTCTTCTTTGCCGCCTCCTGCGCTAGCCGCTCTTCCTCCGCCTCTTTGAGGAGCCTCAAGCGGACTTCCTCGTTGTGCTTGCGGATCGCGGCGTTGCGCGCCTCGAAATCGGCCTGCCGCCTGCTGTATTCGCGCCATACGATGAACCCCACGGCCGCCACCGCCACGACGACAAGCAACAGCGCCAACGCCGAGCCGCGTCTGGAGGAAAGAGGGTCGGGGCAGATCCGGTCAGCGGCCTTCATGGCAGGAGCGACACTCCTTCCCCTTCGTATGCTTCTTGGTGTTGTTCTTCGAATGGCAGTCCACGCACGATCTCCCGTTGCTGTGCGTCGAACGCGCCTTGCCGTCCTTGCCGCCCTTGGAACTTGGAAGGTGCGGAAGCGGATGCGGATTGACCGCCTTCACGTTTTCGCCGGGAGCGCAGAAGAAGAACCCCGCCTGCGGCAAGAAGTGGGTATAGGCGAACGCCTGTTCCACGGAATCGCACGGCGTTACGCGCACCGTGAGCTTCTCGCCAGACGGCAGCGTTCCCGTGGCGGTGAGCTGGACGCACCGCACTCCGGACCAGTCGCCCTTCAGCGAAGTCACCGTCACGTCCGTCTCCACCTCGTCTCCGGAGAACGTGCCGTCCACCTCGAATTCCGGCGTGCTGTTGAACCTGATGTCGCCTGTGAACCCGTCGCGCCGCAGCACGCATGCCTTGAACGAAGCGGCCCGCCCGCCGGGCTGGGACACGAAGGCCGACATCGACGCATAAACCTCGAAAGATGGCTTGAGCGGCGACATGGCAAGCACGTAGTCGTAATGCTCGCCGCCGATGCCGCTACGGTCCGAGACCGTCACGCAGTAGCGCCCCGGCTCCGTGAAGCGCCATGTGCCGATCGGATCGCACTCCGCCTGCGGTATGCTGCCCACGTACAGCATGTTGGTCTTGATGATGGGCTTGTCGTCGTCACCCACGTTACGCAGCACGTAGAGCTTGCTCTGCACATCATCCCACTCGGCGCACATGGGCGCCGCGGACAGCGGCAGGCTGCCCATTGGGCCGTACAGGCGCACGACTCCATCGAGCGGAGAACCCTGTCTCCGCGCGAAAAGTTCGAACTTCCAGTCCTTGCCCGGCACCGGCACGTCGAGATAATAGCGATCGACGCGTCCCGGATAGTCGATCGTCCCCTTGTGCAGGGTCATGTCGCCCTTGGCCTTGGGTACCTCGTGGGACGCCGGCGGCGGGAAGCACTCGAACGCGCGTTCCTGCGGCGTGAACGGCGGACGATCGGTGGGAGTCGTGAAACAATGCACGAAATAGACGAAATCGGATCGGCCGCGGTAGAGGTTGTCGCAGACGTCCAGGCGGTAGAAGCCATCATCGGCCACGGTGTACGTCAGCACCGGATCAGGCAGGTAGTAAAAGTCGTCCGCCTCGGCGACGAGATTGCCGCGCGAATCGTATAGGCGCAGTTCAGGATTGAAGAATCCGGGCACGGCGTCGCCGAGATACGGCAGAAGTTCGCGGCCAGTGAGCGCGCACACAAGATTCTGCCCTTCCTCCAGGCGAAGGTAGTACGAGTCCGTCTCGCCGGGCCAGGTCTGCCCGTCTATGTAGACCGGCGGAGCCTGCGGAAGTATCTCCGTGGGCAGGTGCAGCGCGGCCGGCAGCACACGACGCTTGTAGGACTCGCGCGAAGGGATCACGAAGAACTTCTCCTGGACATGCGGTTCCTTCGTGACGTAGAACGAATGGGGCGCACTCGCGCTGCCGCCATCGTAGATTATTATGTCTCGCCGGCCAGGCTTCGCGTCGGCGGCGGCCTCCACCTCGAGGATCAAGAGATGGTCGAGAGCAGGAGTTGGCTGCGGATAGTTTTCCGGCGTGAAGTTGTCGCGGGCTATTATCTGAAGCTCCAGGTCGTCGCGTTCATCGACGTACGGCCACCATAGGCACTCGGCCCAATCGGAATCCGGCGTCAGCGCGGACGGAGGAAGTTCGCGATGCTTTCTCTCCTTGTCCTTGCCCTCGATGATGTCGTACAGCCAATTCATCACCCATGCCCGCTGCCCTTTGCCGGTTGCGCGCGGGAAGCCAGGCACGTGCACGATGCGGGTGACCTTGACCCCGCTACCGGTGATGTAGGCGCCCGTCACGCCTCTCACGCCGACTCCGCCGACCACGACCTGTATCTTCGTGCCGACCTGGATGCCGGAGGGAAAGTAATAGCCGGGATATGGAATGGAGAAGACCGTGCCCGCCGCAAGAACGCAACCGGCCAGCAGAACGTGCAAGCGCATCCTAGACATAGATTTCCTTCAATCTTCCGCATTCAGAGCGTGTCTTTGGATTCATGACAGGGCCATATTCCTTCAGCCATTTCGGATTCGGCAGGCGATCGTCGGGGTCGACGCCGGCCAGCTCCATGATCGAACCGAGGAAGTCCTGCGGCGTGACCGGGCGCTCCTTCACGTGGTCAGTAGTGTCGTCGCTCACGCCCACTATCTGCCCGCCCTTGAATCCGCCGCCGGCCACGAGAGCGCTGAAGCAGCGCGGGAAGTGGTTGCGCCCGCCGTTCCAGGGCGGCTGACGGTCCACCTTCGGCACGCGGCCGAACTCGCCGCTCAGCCACACGATCGTCGAATCCAGGAGATTGTGCTCCTTCAAGTCGAGCAGCAGCGCCGAGACGGCCATGTCCATTTCGGCCGTCGGCCGTTTCATCGACTCGAAGTGGCGCTTGTGCGAATCCCAGCCGTTGTAGTTGATGGAGACGTACGGCACGCCATACTCCACGAGGCGGCGGGCCGCCAGCAGCTGTTGGCCTATCTCGGTGTAGCCTCCGCCGCCCTGGGTGGTGCCGTAGCGCTTGCGCACAGACTCCTTTTCGCGCGAAAGGTCGAACGTCTCTGCGGCCTTGCCGAGGATGATCTCGCGCGCGGCGGCGCCCGCCGCCTCGAACACCGGATCCGGCGGCAGGCGGTCAAGGCGCGAAGCACGGTCGAAACGGGCGACAAGCTGCTCCTTGGTCATCCCGCCGGGCGGCACGATGCCGTCCACCTCGAACTGCTTTGCGCTCGCGCGGCCGCCCGTCACGAGCGGCGCATACGCTTCGCCGAGAAAACCCACCTCCGAAAAGCGCCCTTTCGCATACGTCATGATGACGAACGGCGGAAGCTCTCCCTCGTACAGCAGGTCCTTCTGCACCGAATTCGCCTTGCCCGGTCCCTTGACGCGGGAAGAGGAGATCAAGGCGCCGAGAGCCGGGAACGTGACGCCGCCGCCGGGGTTGCGGCCCGTCTGCATGAGATATGTCGCCGTCTCATGGCCAGGATACGGATGCGTCATGGAGCGGATGATGGAATAGAGGTCGGCGCATTTCGCCAGCTCCGGCAGCCACTCGTGCACGTAGAATCCGGCGTTCGTCTTGATGGACTTCAATCCGTTGTTGTAGTCATGCGGAGCATCCGGCTTGGGGTCGAACGTCTCCAGTTGGGAGGGACCGCCCCACAGCCAGATTTCGATGACGCTCTTCGCGAACTTGCGCGATGCTGGTTTTGATGATGGAGTGTTCATATGCGGTAGAGGAATTCACGTGAGTTGAGAAGATACCACGCGACATCGCGTGTGTTGATGTTGTTCTTCTGGTCAAGGTAGAAAAGCTCATCCTTCACCGGCGGACGCGCAAGGAAGCGCATGTAGAGATTGCGGATCTGGTCCGCGTGCGAAAGCTTCACGAAGTCGGGCTTTTTGACCATGTCCCCGAGCTGCGTCCAAAGCTTGCTGGAGTTGTACAGGTACAGGCGCTGCTTCGCGGTTATGGTGTTGTTGCGCTCTTCGAGAAGGCCCGAGTCGCGCGCAGGGCGCCCGAACAGCAGCAGGAACGCGCTTGAAATCGATCCGTCCTCCACGAGAACCGACTTCCGGGCAGGGGGCAGGAAAGAAAACGGCTCGGGGGCGATGGACGAGAACGACCTCTTCGCGTCGGTAAGCGTGCAGATGGCGTCGTCAAGGACCTCCGCGTCAAGCCTGCGCGCGGGGAATCCGCCCTTCCCCGGGCTTGCCTTGTAGGCGAGCGAGGTGAACACCTGCCGCAGCAGTGGCTTCAGCCGCCAACCGCCGTTGCGGAACGCCGACAGGCTGTCGTCAAACGCCCTTCCCTTGCCCAACGTGCCGAACACCCACCAGTGTACGCGGTGGACGGGCGTAGAGTAGAACTTCTTCGCGAGGCGGCCTTCGAGCTCATTGTCGAGAAACGCCTGCGGCGTGGCGTCCGCCGGGCCTTCGTCGAGATAGACGATCTCCTCTTTCCACTCGCGCGTCTTCTTCCAGCGCACGCGGGAGAAGTACCTCGCGAACTCGGTTGACGGCTCTAGCAGGAACGAGATCGACGCGGCTTTCGAGAGCCCTTCCGGCGTGCGTTCCGCCACGGCGCGGAGGAAGTTGGACTCCGCCGAGCGGAAATCGCTGCCGCGCCCGTAGAGCAAGGCTCGCGCAAAGAGGTTCCACGGCTCGTCGTTCTTGATGCTCGCGCGGATGCGGCGATGATACACGTAGACGGCATTGGGCCAGAGGTTGATCGGGAACTCGCTCTTCACCCGCAGGAAATCGCAGTAGCGCATTGCCCAGTAGTCGGCATAGTCGTCCGATTCCAGCAGCCGGTCGATGAGTTTCTCGAGCTTCCGCATGTCGCGCGACGACGTGTATTCCTCCACCTCCTCCGGCGTGGGGATGCGCCCGCAGATGTCGAGATAGAGGCGGCGGCACATAAGAAAGTCGGCGGCTCTCCCGCCCGTGGGCGAGAAAATGCGCTGATCCGAGGCGGCAGCAGCCAAACCCTCCAATATTGAGAAGGCTGAAGCACTTGCAAGAAAAGCTCTTCGTGAGATTGTCATGTTGAAGAATACCTCCTTAGGGAGAAATAACGAACCATATTATATCCGTTTCTCCGACCTTATGCAACCATGTATCTAGGGTTGGAGGTTCCCCAATTTTTCTCTGGCTCACCATCCATCGATTCGCCGTCCGCCCGTGCGTAGTGCGTAGTACGTTGTGTAGTGCCAAAAATCATAAACCTCCATAATACTCACTGTCGGTTTTTTTCGAGCGCGATTTTTGGCGCGTCGGCAATGTCCAACCGCCAGCAGCCAACAACCAACCGCCAATTCCGTTAGGTCGTGGCGCGTGATTGCCATAAAGGGTGGACATCATGGAAGCTCCGCCAACTGCCAGCGAAAATATGGTATAATCTGCGGCATGGAGAAGACAGGATGGTAAGGTAAGCCAAGATGGAAGCAAAATCGTTTGGAATCATTGCCGCGGTAGGCATGCTTGCGGCAAGCAACCTTTTCATGGTGTTCGCCTGGTATTGGCATCTCAGGCTTCAGAAGCCAGGAGCGGCAAGCTGGCCGATGCTTGCGATAATAGTGGTAAGCTGGCTCATAGCTCTAGTCGAATACATGATAGCCGTGCCTGCCAACAGGATCGGCGCGGCCGCCGGGCTCAACGTCGCGCAGCTTAAGATCATCCAGGAGGTCATAACCGTCTGCGTCTTCATTCCGTTCATGATGCTGTTCATGGGCGAGAAGTGGAGGTGGGACTACCTGTGGGCGTTTCTGTGCATGGTGGGCGCCGTCTACTTCGTCAACAGGGCGAAACTGTGAGTCCCTGGGAGCGCGGTGACGGCATCGAAGTTGCGTTCGGGCAGCACGACGGTGCGCCCCGCGCGCCGTCATACGCACGGCGGTTGGCCTGCGTGGTAGATACCGCAAAAAGAAGGATGCTGTACATTGGAATCCGGCCTCCCGTAACTAGGCACTACGCATTAGGCACCAAGCACCATGCCATCAGGCGCTTGAGGAGGAACGCCGACCAGTGGGGAAGCGTCAGGATTCCGTCTGCGAACCCGACGTTGCCACGGGCGAGCTTGATGCCCCATTTGATGTCGGGGTAACGTTCGCCGTCAACCAGTGTTCTGAGCGACTTGGCCTTTGCCGACCCGGCCTTGACCTCAACCGGCACAAGGCTTTCCGCGTCGCGCAGGAAGAAGTCCATCTCAAGGGTCGAGTCTTCGCGCTTGTAGTACACGAGCGGTGCACCGCTCTTCACAAGCGCCTCGCCCACGATGTTCTCGAAAAGCCCGCCCTTATAGGTACCGAGGTTGCGGTTCACCCTGAAATCACGTTGCGACTCTTCGTCCAGCTGTCCGAGCAGAAGACCGCTGTCCGCAAGATAGACCTTGAACTTGTCCTCCTGCTGATTGCCGCCTATCGGCAGTTCGGGGAAACCCATCGCATGGCAGACGTTGATCACGCCGGCATCCTTCAGCCAATCGACACATCCCCGATAATCCCTAAACCTGGCGTCCTTCGCCACCTTTGAGACCTGAAATTTCTTGTTCTCCTTCGCCAACTGCTGCGCGACATGGTCGAGGACGTTCAGGATTCGCGTCTGGTCGACGCCATCCGCGTACTTTCGCACGTCGTCGCGATAGGCAAGAAAGAGTTCACGTTGAAGATCGGACGACCCTTCGAACGTCCCCCTGTCGAAATAGTTCCGGAGAATCTCTGGCATCCCGCCTAATGCGCAGTAATCGAGAAACCGCCGTTCCATCACGTCCAACGTCACGGCATCGAACGATCGCCGTTCCGCAACGTGGGCGAAAAGGTCGTCTATGAAATCTGCCCTATAACCGCACGCCCAGAGGAATTCCTCGAAATCAAGGGATGCAAGGTTGTAGTCCGTCTTGGAGCCAACCGGCAAGCTTGCGACCTGCTTGTAGTGTACGCCGAGCATGGAACCGCTGGATATGACATCGTACCGCCCGTCCGCCTTGAACGACTTGAACGCCGTTGCAATGTCAGGAAACTCCTGTATCTCATCGAAGAAAAGAAGCGTTTGGCCTGGGACGAAATGGAGCGTTGGATCCAATGCGGACATCCGCTTGAGGATACCATCCACCTTGTAGCCATCTGCGGTGATCTGCTTGAACTCCGGTTGGAATACGAAATTGATTTCAATGACGTTCCCATAATGCTTTTTGGCAAAATGCCGAATCGACTCGGTTTTACCGACCTGACGGGCACCTTTGACGAGAAGCGGCTTGCGATCTGGATTCGCCTGCCACTGTTCAAGCCATCTGTCAAACTTTCGATTCAAATATCTCATTTTTTCTCCTGCCACGCTCATATAATATCAGATTTGCCGGGCCGCCGCAAGTGGCCCCCCGAAAAAAATGAGCGAATAATCATGATTCAGTCCCGAAATAATGAGCGAATAATTTGCCTATCATCCCGAAGAAATGAGCGAATGACCACCCGAAGAGGAAGCACATGCCACTACGTACTACGCATCAGGCACTAAGCACTAGGCACCTGCTGGTTGCTGGTTGTTGGACAGTCAGGAGAGAGAATCTTTTTTGATGTCCACCTCCAAATTTCGGCTTGATGAACAAGCCTGAAATTTGATATCATAGCGCCACGTGTAACCAGAATCGGAAAATCATGAATTTCAAATCAGCGTTGGTCGCAACTACGTTGCTTGCGGCAGGTGACGCGACGGCGGACGATTCGCGTTTCGCCGTTGCAAATATTCCATCCCCGCTCCAGCCGGTCGCGTGCGAAGTGCGGTCCGTGGGGCCGGGCGGCGGCGGCTATCTCATAGAGATCTGCGCGAGCCGACATCATCCCGAACGCGTCTACATCGGGTGCGACGTGGGCGGATTCTACCGGTCGGACGATCTCGGCCGGCACTACCGCATCCTCAACTCGGGGCTGGAGACGCTCTGGGTGAACGAAATCGCCGAGCATCCCTCCGACCCCGAAACGCTGCTCATCGGCACCAAGGGCGGACTCTACAAGTCAACAGACGGCGGACTCCACTGGAAGGACCTCCGCCCGCGCGCGACGCCCTTCCCGAAGCCGGACATGTACGGCCATTCCTGGCCGATCTCGCGCATCGCCTGGTGCGAACGCGACCCGAAGCGCGTCTGGGCGGCGACTGGCGGCTTCACCAGGACGCAGAAGCAGCAGGGCAAGAACCGATCGGAGGTCTGGCGCTCGGACGACGGCGGCGAGAGCTGGACGATGGTAGTGAAGCCGGGCGACCCGCTGCTCGCCGAGAAGAGCGACGTCCTGTCGCTCACGGCGCACGGCGGCAAGACGGACGAGCTGCTGCTGACGACGGAGAAGTCGGTCTTCCTCTCGACGGACGGCGGCGAAAGCTGGACGCGGTCCGTCGCAGGGCTTCCGCCGACCGACGTCATGGACATCCGCTACGCGGCGCGCAGCCCGTCGCGCCCCGAAGTCGTCTATGTCACGATGCGGCAGAGGCAAGGCCCGTGGAACGGCGTTCCCTTCGAAAGCGCAATCTGCCGTTCGAACGACGGCGGACGCACGTGGAACGCCTGCGGCGGACGCCCGCGCGTCAGTCCGGTCGCAGGCAAGTCTCCGTCGCACTGGTGGAACGAGGCGCTGTGCGTCGTCGATCCCAAAGACCCCGACACCGTGTGGACGACGGGACCGACCTGGTTTCTCCCCGCTGTATGCCGGTCTTCTGACGGCGGCAAGACATGGAAGGTGCTGGGCGAGAACGTGGAAAAGGGATGGATCAACTTCTGGGGCGTCGGGGCTCGTCCCCTGGACGTCTCGCCCTGCGACCCTCGCCGCGCATTCTTCGGCACGAGCGGGCACGTCTTCGCGACGGACGATGGCGGCGAGACGTGGCAGCAGCGCTATTCGGAGGATCGCACGGACGGCAAGATCGCCGGCACGGGGCTGGAGGTGACGTGCGTCCGCTTTGCCCTTCCAGACGCGCAAGTGCGCGGACGCTGGTATATCGGCTACTGGGACATCGGGCTCATGATCTCGGATGACGGCGGACGTTCGATGCGCCGCTGCATGGACGGCATTCCCTGGGAGAACCGCAACTCCTGCTTCACGCTGATCCAGGCGCCGGACGAGCCCGCGTGCTGCTGGGCCACGTTCGGAAACTGGGGCGGCCGTGCGGGCGGAATCTTCGCCGAATCCGCCGACAGCGGAGAGACCTGGATCGTCAAGACGAACGGCTGGCACTATTCGATTTGCCCGTCACTCGCCTGCGTGACGGACACGAAGCCGCATGTTCTTGCGGCGGCGTCTTCGCAGTCGTCCGATCCGGGCGGCTGGGCAGGTCTGCAGATGTCCTTCGACGGCGGGGATTCGTGGCAGGAGGTCGGCACGGACGCCTTCCCCGCGGCGCGGCACGTGCGCTCGGTCTGCGCCGATGGCGGCGTCCTCTACGCCGGCGCGGATGCGGACAAGAAGTTGAACTGGAACGGCGGGGTATGGAGGTCGGCGGACCGCGGCAAGACGTGGACGCGCCTCACGCCGCCCGACATGAAGATGGAAAACGTGACGCGGATCGTCGCGAAGGGCTCGCTTCTTGTCGCCCACGCGCGAACCTCGCACTTCGCGAAGAACGGCGGCGGCTGCTACGTCTCGACGGACGGCGGAAAGTCCTGGCTGTGGGCGTACCCCGCAGCGGCGTCCGCAGACGTCGCAGTGTCGCCGGACGGCACGATGATCGCCCTCGCCGTGCCGCCGCAGGGCTGGCGCGATCCGGGCCTGACGGGCGACGGCGTGGTCATCTCGCGCGACAACGGCCGTACCTGGAAGCATCTCGTAGCCCCCGGCGTCGACAAGCTGATCGCGAGCACCATCACCTTCGATCCGCATCATCCGCGCAACATCTGGTGCGGCACGGGTGGCAACTCGGTCGTCGTGCTGCGCCTTCCGGAGGCGATCCTGCCGGCGGCAGGCGTGGAAACACGGTATCTTTCCGCCGCAGGAGATGATGCGGCGGACGGACGGACGCCGGAAACGGCGTGGCGGACGTTGTCTTACATTCCCCTCTTCGTTATTTTGCCATGCATGGAGCGGTTGGACCTTGCGAGATAATCGGAAGCACGGCCTCTGCGGCGGCGTCGTAGTTGAACACCGTGAAGCCTCCGCAGCCAGCCTTGCGACTCTCGACAATCTGCTCGACCACTCGGCGAAGACGGCTCTCCGGCGATGCTCCGCTCGACGAAAGCCCTATCCCAGGATAGAGCGGCACGTCGCCTATGATCCCCTTCTGCTTTTTCACCAAACCGGCAAAGACGCTCGTGCTGTCCGTGTAGTCCATTGGGCATACGAAGTCAAGAAGCCCCTCCTTGCACCATGCGGGCCAGTCCTGTCCAACGGCAATCGGACAATTCGCGGCGTTCTCGAACACGGCGGCGGATATCTCCACGCCCGGCGCCTCCGCCCTGACGCGCTTTGCGACATTGCGCACAAGCGCCGTTATCGCGGCCTTTCGGAACTCCGTCCACTGCGCCGCGCGAACCGGATCTTTTCGCAAGTCAGCAGGCCAAGCCGCCACCGCGCCGTATTTCGCCTCGAAGCGCTCACGGCAGCCGGCGCAGAAACAATTGTCGCGCCCGGGATAGCGGATGTAGTCGAAGTGTATGCCGTCCGGTCCTTTCTTGGCAAGCTCCACGAAGGCGTCGGTCTCAAGTTTGAGATTGTCTGGATGCGTTGGACACAGCCAGAACTCCTCTTTTCCGCCGTAGGTCATCTGCAATCGGCCCTCGGCCTTCAGCTTCTCGCGGAAATAGGCCGGTGCGCGGGTGTGGCCAAGATGCCAGCACACCTTCCACACGTGGAAACGGACTCCGTACTTCAGACAGGTAGCCTTGCAGGCGGCGAATGTGTCGAGTTCCGGAGTGGTGCGCGGCAAAACAGCCGAAGGATAGTCCGCCGAACCGCCCCAAGCAAGGTTGGCAAGAATCGTGTTGAATCCGTTTCTCTTGAGGAATGCGATCGATTCGTCCCATGTCTTGCCGCCGCCGAGCCCGATGGGACTATGGCACCAGAATGCGCGGAACTCCGCATTGGTCGATGGCGGAATCGACTTCACCCATTCGATCTCCTCGCGCGCCCGCTTCTCGGCGGCGGCCGCGGCCGCTTCCATGATTGCGCGCTTTTCAGGAAGCATGTCCTGGACGATGGACTTGACGAACGCAAGCGGATCTCCTATCGCGCCGCCAAGCCACACATGGCCCATGTAGATTCCGCGCGGGCTGCGCACGAGCGCCGGCACGTCAGAAGGCTTGCCCGCATCGCCCCACCACGCAACAACCGAAGCGTCTGCGGCGGGCTTGACCACCATCGTCGCCCATGATTCCTGCTTCACGAACCGGGGTTGCCCTTCAAGTCCTTTGCCGTTGCGGACAAATCCTCCGAAGCGACCGCCCGGTGCGGTGGCCTTCGACCATGTTGACTGCGCTATTCCCAGCAGAGACGAAATACGCGGATCGCAGTTGTATGCGGCGAACAACTTCCCGCCGCGAGCGGAAAAGCGCTTGAGCGCGGCGGCCACATCGTCGGGAACGTGCGGATTGTAGGGAAGCATCACGGCCTTCATTCCGCCAAGCATATCATCGTCGAAATCGGTGTCGGACGCCACACGGCACTCGATCCCCGCCGCGCGCAGGGAATCTGCCAATCGCGCGGCGAACTGCGTGCAGCTTCCGCGCTCCGCCGGGTTGCGCACGATGCAGCTCTGGGCCTGAAGCACAAGGACATCGCTCGTCTGCGCATCGACCGTGATGTCCTCAACTGTGAAAGAAGCGTCATTCACGCCGCCGCGCCAGCCGCTGATGCGCAACTTGTCAATGGTGCTCCAGCCGCCAGGGGCACCCTCCACGCCAACCTTGGCCTTGTCTATCGACACCCTCTTCTTCTCTCCCTCGCCGCCCGGCGCGAACTTGACTAGATACCATCCGTCGCCACTGTGCATGTAGCAAGTGAATGTGGCGAAATCAACGACATTCGACGCCGTGATATCGAACGAGATGCCCCTTGCCCTGCGCAAGTCCCGGGGAAACTCGATGTCCACAGAAGCTCGATCCATGGGTTTCTCGCCGGAGAAGACCCCTTTCGCCGACCAAGATTCGGCCTGGGCGCCGCCGATGGCAGAGATTACGAACGCCACGGCGGCATACTTGACTAGTCTATCCACGTTTTCTCCTTTTCAATGCCTTGAGGCGAGCGACAACCGCGCCGCGGTTGAAGAGAGACGCGACTCCAAAGAAGAATGCGACTCCAAAAAGTATCAACGCGGCGAGTGACACGACGCTTGCAAAGTATCCTGTCCACCCCCTGGCCGACGCGAATGCGATCCACGCGGCGCGCGCGGCGAGCAGCGCCAAGCCCATCAAAAGAGAGGCCGCGATCGTCTTGCCGACCGGCCTGACAAGAGCAGCAAGGCCTATTCCGCCGTTCGCGCGGCGCGCCGCGACGGCGAGGAGCAGACACGATATCGCCGCGCACACCACAGTCGAGGCCGCAAGACCCACGTGCCTCCACTCGACGGGCAGGCAGAACACGGCGAGAATGTTCAGCGCGGCGTTGAGGAACACCATCTTTACGCTGACCGCCAACGGAGTCTTCATGTCGTTCTGCGCCTGGAACCACGGCACGAGGCACTTCTGCACGCCGAAGAAACCAAGCCCCAGGGCATAGCACGCCACGGCGCGGGCTACGCGCGTTGTGGCCATCGCGTCGAAGGCGCGCCCCTCGTAGACGACACGGGTTATTTCGGGCGCAAGAACGCCAAGCCCCACGGCGGCTGGCACCATCACAAAGAGCATGTTGTCCGCAGACGAGATGAACGCCTCGCGCGCGCCTTTGACGTCCCCGCGCGCGAAGGCTCCGGCGAATGTCGGCAAGAGCACGGTGCCGAAAGCGACGCCGATCACGCCAAGAGGAAGATCCATCAGCCTGTCGGCGTATCCAACGACGCCAGCCGCCCAAGGCGCGGCGAGCTGTCCAAGCACCTGGTCCAACATGTAGTTGATCTGGATGGCTCCCGCGCCCACCGCGGCGATGGTGGTGTTCTTCCACACGAGCAGCGTCTTTTCGTCGCGCCACCCCTTGAAGGTGAAGCCCGGGCCGATCCCGCGCCGCTTCATGCACAAGAACATGAACGCCATCTGCACGGCACCTGCAACGAGTATGGCCACAGCCACGCGCTGCACGCGTTCATTCAGACCCATTTCGCCGAAGAACGAAAGATAGACCAATGCGCCTATCCAGAAGACATTTAGGAGCGCGGGCATGAACGCCGCCGCTGTGAAGCGCCCCATCGCGTTCAGTATGCCCATGCCAAACGCCGCGCCGCATATGAATATCATGTACGGCAGCAGTATTCGCGTAAGGCGAAGAATGAGAAGCGTGCGATGGTATGTCTCTCCGTTCGGATCCATTCCCCACGGCCTCATCCCTATGGCCGCCGTGATCCCCGCCATCGAAAGCGCGACTATCGCCCCAAGCATCAGCAACGCCATCGACATCACGGCACGCGCCAGCCTCTTGGCCTTCTCAATGCTTTCCGCCTCCACCTCGCCCTTGAACACCGGGACGAACGCAGCGGTGAGCGCGCCCTCTCCGAACAGCTTGCGCGCCATGTTCGGAATGGCGAACGCGAGCGTGAACGCGCTCTGCTCCCAGCCGGCGCCTACGATCCGGCTCTGAAGCATCTCGCGTACAAGCCCCAGCACACGAGACAGCGCAGTGAGTCCGCCAACCGTTGCGGTGTTCTTAAGTATGTTTCGACTTGACATTGCAGATGTGATCGACTGCGGCCGCGAAGTTCTCTGCGCCCTTCAGTATCTCTATGTCGACGCGAAGGTAATAGCACGGCACCGGCGGCGCGGCGACGCGCGGGAAGCGCACGGCGTCCTTCTCCGTCGTGATCAGCGCATCGGCCTTGAGGTCTGCCGTCTTGTTCAGGGCGAAGAGTATCTCCTCCGGATCGTATCTGTGGTGATCCGCGTAGCGCTCGCACCATATCACCCTCGCCCCCAGCGTGCGCAGTGAATCCTCGAAGCCCTGCGGCACGGCGATCCCGGAAAGCGTGGTGAGCGTCTTGCCCTTGATCCATTCGAGCGGCAGCTCTTCCTTGCTCCACACGTCGCGCAGAAGACGGGGCGCGTGGCGGCACTCGATGATTTCGGCGTTCGGATTGTATTGGCGCACGAGTTCGCGCGCTTCCGCCTGGTCTTCGTCCCTTGGACCGCATTTCGTGATGAACACGAAGTCGGCGCGGGCGAGATGCTTGGCGGGCTCGCGCAGGATTCCGCGCGGAAGCATGTTGCCGTTGCCGAGGGGGTTCGTGCGATCGACAAGGACAATCTCGTGGGAATGCTTGAGGCGCTGGTACTGGAATCCGTCGTCAAGTATCAAAGTGTCGCAGCCGTAGCGAGATATCGCGTAGCGACCGGCCTTGACGCGGTTGCGGTCGACAAGCACGCAAACTCCCGGCAGATTCGACGCGAGCATGTACGGCTCGTCTCCGCCGACGGCGGCATCGAGACGGATGTGCTTCCCGTCGGACACCACAAGCGGCGGATCTATCACTTCCGAGAACATCCGCTGCCACCACGGCTTCTCCTTGCGCCGATAGCCGCGCGAGAGAATGGCCACCTTTCGACCTGCCGCCGTGAGTTCCCGCGCGAACTTCTCGGTGACCGGGGTCTTGCCGGTTCCGCCCGCCGTCACGTTCCCGATCGAGATCACCTGGCATCCCAGCGGAAAACGGCGAAGTATCCCGAACGAGTAGAAGAAATAGCGCAGGGCCACGCCCGTCTGGAACAACTTCGACAGGCACCACAAGATCCCCAGCAGAAGACGCACGGATCCAGACGGGTTCTGATCCGCGCCCTTCTGCTGGATGATCTTTACGAGCGAATGCTCCAGCCGCTCGAAATAGCTGACTTTTGCCTTGCGCATGTCCCTTCGGGACCGTTCCGGGCTACATCAGCTTGCGATAGAGCGCCGCGATCTGCTCCACAGTGCAGTCGCGAGGATTGCCGGGACGGCAGGCGTCCGCATATGCGGACTGCGCCAGGAACTGCACGTCCTCCTTCTTGAGCACGCCCTTGAGGTCCTTCGGAATCCCCACATCGGCAGCCAGCTTCTCGACGGCCGCTATCGCCGCCTTGCGAGCCGCCGCAAGCGACATCTTGTCAACGCCCTTCACGCCCATCGCGGACGCTATCGCGCGATATTTGCCGCCGGTCGCCGAAGCGTTGAACTTCATCGCGGTGGGCAGGAGAATCGCGCACGCCTTGCCGTGGGGCATGTCGTAGAGAGCGGAAAGACCGTGCGCCATCGCATGGTCGACGCCAAGCCCGACGTTCGAGAAGCCCATTCCGGCGATGTACTGGCCAAGGGCCATGCCCTCGCGGCCTGACGGCTTGTTCGCGACGGCGTCGCGAAGATGAAGCGAAATGAGGCGAATCGCCTCAATGTGCATCATGTCCGTCATCGGGCACGCGGCCTTCGTTATGTAGCCTTCGATGGCGTGGGTAAGCGCGTCCATGCCGGTGAATGCCGTAAGGGACTTGGGCATCGAGGACATCATGTCGGGATCGACGAACGCCACTACCGGGATGTCGTGCGGATCGACGCAGACGAATTTACGCTTGCGCTCGACGTCCGTGATCACGTAGTTGATCGTCACCTCCGCCGCAGTGCCTGCCGTGGTGGGGACCGCGAAGATGGGCGCGCAGGGATTCTTCGTGGGCGCGCATCCCTCAAGGGAGCGGACATCCGCGAACTTCGGATTTGTCACGATAATGCCGACCGCCTTGGCCGTGTCCATCGAGGAACCGCCGCCGATGGCGATGATCACATCGGCCTTCGCGGCCTTGAACGCCTTGACGCCGTTCTTCACGTTGGCAATCGTGGGGTTCGGCTTGATGTCGCTGTAGAGCGCGTACTTTATCTTTGCCTTGTCGAGAAGAGACGTGACCTTCTTGGCTATGCCCAACTCGACGAGTGCCGGGTCGGAGAACACGATCGGGCGCTTGAGGCCGCGATGCGTCAGTTCGGATATGATTTCCTTCACGGCACCTGCGCCGTGATAGCTTGTCTCGTTTAGGATTATGCGGTTCATAGTTGGTAGTTGATAGTTGGTAGTTGGTAGTTGATAGTTGATAGTTGGGAGTTGGGAGTTGGGTTAGTCGAGGTCGATGACGCTGAGCGTGTGCCAGGCGTCGTCGGTCTTGTTCTCAAGGCCGGGGAAGGCCATGTCGAAGTTGGCGACAATCAGTTTGCGACGACCGTCAGGATCGACCCACACCATAGGCTCGCACGGCTGGTCGAAGAGGCCGTCGGCGCCATCGCTGTCGCCGTTCTTCCACATCTCGCCGAAGCCGCACTCGCCCTTCAGCTCCTTCGCGATGTCCCATGTGTGGAGCGCGTTGAGAGCGCTGTCGGACATGATTATCCTGTTCTCCTTCTCGTCGTAGCAGATTCCGTCGCAGCATGCGAACACCTTGGGATTCTCGAAGATCAGCTTCGCGGCGCCGTACGAGCCATCGGCATTGCGCTTGCACGTGTAGAAGCGGCCGGATCCGAAAGTTCCGAAGTACAGATCGCCGTCTTTCGTTATCGCAAGTCCGTCGGCGCCGGAGTTGTCGCCGCCGCGGCCGGGAAGCGCCACTGTCTCCGTATTGCACACGAAGTACGGGTCTTCCTTGTAGCGCGGCTTGGGGAGCAGGGATACCGTCTTGTCGCGGCACGCCGCCAGAGGAATGCGGTACACGCCGCCAATGCCAACTCCGTTGGCGCGATCAAGGTCGAAGTACGTGTCGGTGATGAACATGTCGCCTTTGTGGAATCGTATTGCGTTGGCCAGCTTGATGTTGTCGACTGCCGTCTCGATGCGCACGGCTTCGCCAGTCTGCTTGTCCACCACAACGCGCATCACGCGGCTCGCGTAGTCCTTCGAGTCGAAATACTGGTTGTCGCAGTAGTACAGATTGCCGTCCTCACGGCACCATTCAAGGCCCATCGGGCGTCCCTTTCCCGTTTTGGGGGAGTTGCGCCCTGCGCAGAACACGCTCCACTTCCCCGTCTTGAAGCAGCGTTTGAGAATGCAGCCGGGATAGGAGCTGTCGCGCAGATTCGGCGCGGAATGGTATATGTTTCCCTTTTCATCCTGAGTAAGGCCGTCGGGCACGTTGTTCACATCGCCGAATGCCTTGAAGAGGCGAGGCCTGTACTTTGTTTCCCCGCAGCAGACGGGGTCGGCGTATGCGGCGCAGACAAGCGCTCCCGCAAACGCGCATATTGAAAGCGTTCTATAATTCATTGTTTTTCCTTTTTAGACTGCATCGGCATTGATGCAGACGAATGAATTATACCACACTTTGACGTTCAGCGGGGCGGCAAATTCACAGTTCATTCGTATCTTAGGCAGTCGATCGGGTTCAGCTTTGAGGCACGCCAGGCAGGATAGAACCCGAAGAACATGCCCACGACAGCCGAGAAGAGAAATGCCGCGGCGGTGGAAGACGTCTCCACGAGGATCGGCCAGCCAAGGATTCCGCCAAGCCATCGCGACCCTGAGACACCCAGAGCCACCCCCACTCCGCCGCCGATCGACGAGAGCAAGATCGCCTCGAGTATGAACTGCGAAAGGATGTTCGCGGGAGTGGCGCCAATCGCCATCCTAAGGCCGATTTCGCGTATGCGCTCCGTCACCGAGACGAGCATGATGTTCATGATGCCGATGCCGCCCACAAGAAGCGATATCGCGGCAACGGCGGCAAGCAGAACAGTCATGGTGTTGGACACCCCGCTGAGAGTGGAGGTGATCTCCGCCATGTCTATGATGCGGAAATCGTCGTCCTCCGTGTCGCCCAGACGGTGGCGCTGGCGAAGAAGCGCGCCTATCTCGCGCTTCGCCTCCTCGATTTGGTCCATGGAATAGAGAGAAAGCTTGATCTGGTGCACATTGTCGGGGAACGTGGACGCCTGCAGGACGCGGCGCACTGTCGTGTACGGGACGATGATGGCGTCGTCCTGGTCCTGTCCGCCGCCGCCTGCGCCTTTCATCTCCATCACGCCCTTGACCTTGAACGGCATGTTCCCTATGCGTATGGTGCGCCCTATGGGATCGCGATCGCCGAAAAGGCTTGACGCCACGGTGGTTCCCAGGAGGCATACGCGGGCGCTCTGACGCTCCTCCATGAAAGTGAAGAATTCGCCCTCGCCCACCTGCCAGTTGCGGATGATCGGGAACTCGGTGGAACATCCGTATATGGATGTGTTCCAGTTCTTGTCCGCGTAAAGCACCTGCATCTGCGTGCGCACCTCAGGCGACTCCGCCTTGACGAGATGCGCAAGCTCGCGCCGTATGGCAAGACCGTCGGACGCGGTGAGCGACTGTCCTCCTCCGGAGCCGCCGTGCACGCCTGCCGCGGCGTGGCGCTGCTCGGAGAAGATCATCACCACATTGTCGCCCATCTTGGATATCTGCGCCATCATGTTGGAACTTGCGCCCTTGCCTATCGCAAGCACAACTATCACGGCCGCGATGCCGAAGATGATTCCCAGCATCGTGAGGGCGGAACGCGTCTTGTTCCGCCATATGGCCCTTGCGGCCACCTTGACTATCATTACCATGTTCACAGGCTACAGTTTCTCCAAACGCGTCATATTATGCCAAAATACCGTCCGTTAGACAAGTGTCGATTCGATAGACCCTTCTCCGCATCGTGCCTTTTTGCTAAAATATCTCCGCCGCCATGGTATATATCATACTGTTGCCAATGCTACTTGTCCTCTCGGCGTTCTTCTCGAGCGCCGAAACCGTGCTTTTTTCGATCACCCCTTCCCAGCGCTTGCGCATCCGCGAACGCAACCCGTCAGCCGACAGGCGTCTTGAACGATGCCTGGCAGATCCGGCACTTCTCCTCTCCACCCTCCTCGTGGGCAACACGTTCGTGAATTTCGCCGTCGCCACTCTCGGCTATCATCTGTTCGACGCCCTCCTGCCGCGCACCGGCGGTTTCGTCGCCGTCCCGGTCATGACTGTCATCTTGCTGATATTCGGGGAAATCGTCCCCAAGCAGATCGCCCTCAGGCGCACAGAGGCCTTGGCGCCGTTGTTCGCGCGCCCGCTCCTCGTCTGGCGCTGGATCCTTGCCCCGTTCAACCACGCGTTCCGATTCGCCTCGAGCGCATTCTCCACGGCCCTTGAGCGCGAACGCCGCGCGCTTTCCGACGACGAACTGGTCTCCGTCCTCGACGCCGCAGCCGAAAAAGGAGAGTTCTCCGCCGACGACGCGGAAATGATCGAAGGCGTGCTGCGGCTCTCCGAACTGCACGCGAACGACGAGATGATCCCTCGCGTGGACATGGACGTCTACGACCGCGATCTCCCCGAAGAAGCGCGCGAGTCTGCCCGCCGCGCCTCCAAGCACCGCCACCTTCCCGTCATAAACAGATCGCCAGACATCGTCGAGGGCGTGTTGGACGTTTCAACCGGCGAAATCCAGGATGCGCTTTTCGTTCCAGAGACCGTCACGCTCGACGATCTTCTCGTCACATTCCGCCGTAGCGGCAAGCCGTTGGCGATCGTCCTTGACGAATATGGCGGCACGGCCGGCCTCATCTCGCCCAGCGACGTGCTTGAGCTCATCTTCGGCCCGTCTGTCTTCCCGCGTCCCGAATCGGAACCGGCGATAGTCCGCAAAGGACCGCGCACATGGGAAATAGACGCGCGCGCGAACCTCGATGAAATCAACCGTGAACTGGGGATCGAACTCATGGCCGAAGATGCAGACCGCCTCTCAGGCTGGGTGCAGTTCCACGCCGAGCGCCTCCCCCATGTAGGACAGGAGATAGAGGCGGATGGATGCCGCGCGACGATCCTCAAACGACGCAAGCGCCGCATCGACCTTGTGCGCCTCGATGTGCTTGAATACCCGGCAATAGACTCGGACGCGGAAATACTGGCGGAAACGGACGAAGCCGTCGAGAAGACGGAGGAGGACGACAGATGAGCGCATTCCTCCTGACGATCGTCCTTGTGGCCGCACTCGCGCTCGCCGCCTTCTGCGCAGGCGCCGAGACGGGATTCCTGTCCCTGAGCCGCGGCCGCGTGCTGCACATGGCCCGTGCCGGCAGCCGCAAGGCCAAGCGCCTGCAAAAGGCATTGTCCGACATGCCGCGCACCACCACCACTCTCCTTCTTGGAAACAACCTTGCCGCCGTCACATTCTCATCATGCTCCGCCGCGCTCATAGACATGGGATTCTCGTCGTCGGCCATCGCACATACGCTTCTCAGCTTTCTTGCCGCGACCGCCATGCTTTACGCCGGCGAATTCCTTCCAAAGCTATTCTGCTCGGCAAGGCCTCTCAGGAGAATGCTCGTCCTTTCGGGCGCATATCGCACGCTTTCCGCAGTCTTGAAACCAGTCGTCACACCCGCAAACGCGATTCTCTCCCTGATTCTGCCGCGCCGCGAGACGGCGTCTCCGCTCTCGCCGAATGAGGTCTTGAGAATCCTGAAAGACAAGAAAGACGGCGTGAAGCTCACCGATTTCGAGAGCGCCCTAATCGCGCGCATCATGGTGCTGCGCGCAAAGGGGCGCAAGGTCACGCCCGAAACCCTTTTGTCCGTGCTGGACGAGAATTGATCCTTCAACTTAGATTACGGCGTAGCATGCGACACGACAAAGAACGCTCCGGCCGGTCGTTTGGGCATAGGATTGATCGTAAAACCGGATGTCGGGTCCTCCATCCAGCCAATCGCAACGCCTGCACTGGACGGCATGGACCACACGGCCCGTTCCGGCGCGATCCCCAGCGCCGCCCAGTCAACTTCAAGCGAACATTTCCTGTAGCCTTTCAGGGCAAAGTCCGCCACAACAACAAGTGCCATGCCGGGCCGACGGAACACGCTGGCCTTTACGTCCTCCGTCGCGTCGCATTTCACGCGAACAGGATTCGCCTCGTCCCAGTAGCCGACAAACTCGGACTCGCCCAGCCCAAGCTCGTCCATCATCCGCCAGAGCGCCTGCGGATGTCCCTTGTCGCCCCAGCGGTTAGTCATGCCGTAGAGGAACGCACGAAACGGACAGTACACATCGCCCATCTGCAGAACTTCACCCATAAGCCCGAATGGGATGCCCGACCGTTCGACGAGCCAAAATGCGTCGGGCTCGTCGAACTTGAACGACTCGCCGAACCACAGCTGGTCGAGATATGGCATCAGTTCCATGTAGATTACGGCAGAATTGCCCTCGCCCGCAAGGTCCCGGTGGTGGTTCCAGGAATGCAGGTCAATAATCCGGTCTGTGCGCCCGTCGGCGTCCAATATCCTCCGCGCGCGCATCAGAGCGTCGCGATTCAACGCGCAGTCGTCGAGGTATATTCCGTCAAGGCCGTAGTCTTCAACCAGATGCCTGAGACCTTCAAGGTAGAAGTTGTTCCAACGCGAGTCGGGCTGTGTTATAACGGCAAGGTCGAGGCGGTGCGGATAGGCGTCGAAGGAGATTGTCTCGTGCCAGGCAGGCAGAATGTCGCCGCCTGCATGCTCAACGAGCCACTGATTGGGCCCGTTGGGGTTGGTGACGGGCCAAGAGCCGTCGCCCTTTGGTTTACGGGCGAATATTTCGCCCCCAAGCGCAGTAAGAGCCGCGAACTCCGGCACGTTGTGCGACAGCTCACGCGTCGTGTAGTAGCAGCGCACGCGCAGTCCGACCTCGTGCGCGTCGGCAATGGCCTTCTTAAGCAACGGCCCGCCGTCTTCATTCAACGGATAGTTTATGTACGGATTCCATACTGTGTTGTGGTGGAAAGTCAGCACCGTCGCGCCCTTCTTGCGCACCGCGGCAAAGTCCACCTTGTCGTTGCGCTGCATCAGGTGCAGATGCCTCGCCGCGAACCGCGACGCCACGTCGATGGGCTTGAACGGAGTGAGGTACATGTCGAAGGCATAGAGCGGACGATCCCCGGGCTTCAATTCGAATGGCGCGCCGTACGCCGCGATGTGCGCGGCGGAGGAATCCGTCGTGATCCGCACGCCGCCCGTGCCCCATGTCTCCGGCAAGTTCAGCGTACGCCACTTGTAGTAGACGTTGACATGCGGACGCCGCCAGTTCGCGCCCTTAAGCCGGATCATCGCCCCGGCATTGACCCTCCCGAACCAAAGCGCATCCTGCTGCTTTGAGACATCCCATTTCCAGTCGAGGGACGCCGGGAAATCACCGCCGACAAGCCCAAGCCCCATCGCATAGCGCGCGACTTCCCTGGGGATGTCGAACGTCAGCGTCGGCGTAATCGCGACCGGACGCGAAGCCTCGGGAACGATGCGAAACGCAGCAAAGCCGTCGAACGACAGCGAACCCTCCACGCGGCAGCGCCAGCCGTCCGCCTCCGCGAACGCCGTCCATGACGCCCGGCACGGAGTGTTCTCGATGAAGCGGAATCCGCCGCCACGCACCGCCCCGGCGAAGGACACCGGACATGCCAGCAGCTCGGTCGGAGCGGAATCCGTGCGCGTGTTTGATCCGTTGAAGAAACTGCGTACACGCACCGGCAGACCGTTCTCGCCCAGAACAAGTTCGCGGCCGAGGATCTGTACCGTCCGCGCGGCAGCATCAACCCTTACCGGCGTGAACGGACGCGTAGGCGCGTCGCCGACTCCGGCCGTAGAGTCGAGCCAGGACATCCTCGAGGCATCCGCCTTGACGGCAGACACCGCAACTGCACCCGTCGACCCTGGCAAAACATAATCGGGATCACCACCGGTCAAGACGGCTGCCACCACGGCTAAAGGAATCGCAAACATCACTGCGTCTTCTACGTTTCGCCATCAGCGGAACAAAATGACACCCCCGCTATTATAAGTCGCAACGAGTTGATTCCTCTTGATGTTGATGATCCAGCGATCGTCATGTGCGGTCTCCGTCACCTGGCCAGAGAGAGTCCCCGTTGATGTCATCAACACCAAACGCTTCGGTTCGCCCTCTGCCGGTTTCGCGTCAAATCCTGTCAGCGCGAGCGTCTTGCCCGTAAGGTCGCAGTCGCCGGCGACATTCAAGGTCCCGGCAGTTCCATTGGCGCGGACAAACCCCAGATTGGTCTTGCCCGCCACAAATGCCGCCGGAGCCGTGAGCGCGCCTTCCTTGACCACAATGCCGCCGTCGAGCTTGAGGGTCTTGCCGGAGGCGGGGCTCAGCACGACCTCGCCCGCGCCTTCCTTCACGAGCGTCGTCGCGACATTGGCGTTCGTGACGTTGCCGGAGAACGTCACCTTGCCGCCCTCGACGGCGGAAACGGTAAGCTCGTCCTTGTAGCACGTGACGGTGCCCGAGAACGTCGCCTCATCCGCCGTCGTGCCGCCGATCGCCGACTTGCCACTGGAGAAGTTCTCCGTCACGTCGATGCTGTTGGCGATTGTCCGCGCGCCCTCGGCCATGAAGCCTACGTCCGGCTCGTTAGCCGCTTCGTCGTGGAAGCAGAGGTATCTCAGCCACGATGCAGTCGCAAACGTAAAGTAGTTGCCGCTGCCGGTATGAGCAATATCTTCGTGCATGGCGAAGAAGAACGAGCGCCCGCCGAACTTGGCCCCTTCCTCGACCTGGATGCGGATGCCATGGCCGTTCTTCACCTCCGAGTCTTCGTCCAACCAATCCACGCGTTGCCATACGGTACGATCGGCGTTCATCACCTTCCAGACTCCGTTCAAGGACGTTCCGCCTTCATAGAGCGACTCTACGGCATTGACGGCGACAACATCGTCCTTGGCGTACGAAACGCCGTCAATCGTCGCAGGCGCCGACGTGAACGTGATGACATTGTTCGTATGAGAGTCATCGCTGTTGGAAAGAACTGGCCATGCACCGCCCAAATCGCTCTTCAGCCACATTCTGGCCGACATACAGCGCACGGAATGCTTGGACGGCACGGAACCTCCAAGCCTGATCTTCTGATCTTTCACGGCATCGTTGTGGGCCACGACAAGACGCCCGCTGCGAATCGGGAATCCGTATGTGTTCCTGATATCGTAGGACCATTCGTTCGCTCCGTTCGCCAGAACAACATCGCCAAGCCCGCTCACTTCACGCAGACAGTACAATGTCAACACGCCCGTAAAGCGGGCCTCGCCGCCCGCCCCTGCCGTGAAACGCACTTCGGGGACGCCATTGTAGAAGTCGACCGTGGATTTTGTATCATCTTTCTTGACCGGATAATAGTTTCCCGAAAACGTGGATCTTCCACTGTCATCAGTGCCAAGAAGAACAGTGAACATGTGTCCTCTACCCTTGTTCGCGCCGGTGCTGTGATTGGCGTAGCCTATCAAATTCGCGCCGACCGAGACGCCGTTTCTGGTCGTAAGGCCTACTATGCCGCGAATAAGGTTTCCATTGAGCCCATTGAATCGTCCCGGGGAGAATTCCAAATCAAAAGCGGCATTGTCAGTGCCCAAGGCGTTCCGGTGCGCCGCCGAGATGACCGTCGTGACTAAAATCTGCTTGCGATCCTCGCTGCCGTATGGGACGAGCCCGGAATTGTCGCCGGAGAACACAAGCCGTTGCTGATCGCCGCGAAAAAGCCCAGGTTCAATGTACCGTGCATAATATTGTTTGTACGGATGATGTCCGGTCTGCCCCAAAAGCAGGCTCCTATGCCCTATCGAACCTGTAATCGGCCGAGTGATGTTGACGCACATGTCCGGCTCCGAATCGTCGCAGGCAAGGCCGACCCAATTGTATGTTGCGCCCGACTGCGCATTCGGAGTCTTGAAGTCGAGCACGATGGGCGTATTGACATCAACGGAACCATTCGCGTCTTGAGGGTAGTGGAAAACAAGCCGCGGACAGGAGGCGAGACCGTCAATCGAATCGACCGTCAGAGTCAGTGTGTCCGTGCCAAAGCGGTTGAACTGGTTCGTCCCCGAGAGGAACAATCCTGCGTTGGAATACGTCTTTGCATAATATTCGCCGAGCGTGCTGCCGGAAAACACAAACCGCGCCACACCGGCGATTGTCCATGTGACGTCTGATCCGGCCGAGATGGGAGAGCTGATTTGAGACTTGCTATCGCCAGTGGAAACGCTCATCTGCTTCCATGTCTGGCTCTCCAGCAGGGAAATATTTACCGACATCTGCCCCAGGAAGGTCTGAGCCGTCAGACCGCCTGCGCCGATTCCGAATGTCACCCCGTTTTTCCCGAGAATATTGTGTTTGTTGTTATTGATGGTAACGCTGTTGAACGACATCGGGAACCGCGTACTGCCATTCGTACTGTAGCACCAGAGATTGGCATTTGCAGTTCCGAAGTTGACCGTAAGGTTAGGCAGATTCCCCTGCGCATCCGGCTCCGGGTAGGGATACCAGTCTGTTCCCGGAGTGCCGCCGCTCCACAGGCTTGGGTCTGAATCCCAATAGTTCTTGTCGCCCGACCGGGAGGTCATGTCAAGCACATAATCGGCCGCATGAGCTCTACACGCGACTCCTGCAGCAAGAGCTGCAGCCATAATCATGGTTCTCTTCATATTCTGCGCTTCCTTTCATCGGCGCGCACCGCTTACGCGGCGCGCACCGCTTACGCGGCGCGCACCGCTTACGCGGCGCGCAAAATTCAACTGTTTACAGTTATACGTAGCGCAATCATACCATATTCAAGGATTATTCACAAGTCGGAAAATTAAAGAGCGCCTGCGGACCGCTCGTAGATCACGTATACTGGCTCGCAGGAAAGGGGCAACGCTTGAAGCGGGCGGCCCTCCATGTCGCAGGCGGAAACGATCCGCAGATTGGGCGGCAGACTGAAGTTTCCGTCGGGAGTTCCGTCCGTGTCGTGGTCTGGCGTCCAGTAAACGAGAATCTTCTCGCCCTTCCATCCGCGGAAGTACGCCGCGAAAACGCCGCCATCCAGCTCCTCAAGCCGTTCGAACCGTCCGCCGTCAAGCATCCGGTTGAAGTTTGCGAACGCCGCGACGCCAGAGCGCGGCGTCATGTCCACGTTCATCATGTCGAGACCGTGGTAGATCAAGTTGAGCTTGAACATGAAATAAAAGTGGCGCTCTACGCCGATCGACCAGCGCAGGATGTTGCATCGGACCGCACGAGCGGCGGCAAGGCGCTCGGTGTACCAGTCGACACGCTCTTCGCTTGGCGAGAACTGCCCTGGCGCGGCGGAGTTGAACTGCGCCCCCGACTCCGTGTCCCAGATGCGGTTGTTTGGATACTTCGCCTTGAACCGTCGCGCCTGCTCTGCCAGGTATTCGTAGACGGTACATCCATTGGCGCCCGGCTGGTCGCTGATGCTCCGCTCCATCGGCTGGCGGACGATACCGGCGACGTGGAAGGCGTGCCCCTGATCGTAGGGATGTATGCCATGCACGTCGTTCCACTTGTTTAGCCCCAGGTCGAGCGCCTTCTTGATCCACGTCTCGCTCCCGGCAGTCTCCTTGAGAAGCGGGAATTTGCTGGACGGAAATCCCGGCCCCTGCACGATGATGCTCCCGTCAACCTTCTTGAAGCCCTTGTACGTAGCCTCCATCAGCTCGACAAAGTCATCCGCCGGGTGGTTCCCAGTCTCGTTGATGAGATTTACCGAATCGACCTTGCCCGCATAGTGGCGCGCGAAATCCTCGGCGAACTTCTCCACGTCCGCCGGTCGCATCGAATAGGTGAATCCCCCCTGCACCTTGTGCTTGAGGTCGCGGCCGTGGCTCCACGGCGGCGCGTCATGGCAGAGAAACTCGACCAGCACTCCCATGCCGCGCTCCTTCGCGGCGGCGAGATAGCCGTCCCACTTCCAGTTGTAGACGCCCTGCGGGTATTCGGTGTTGCGCCAGTTGCCGCACGCCATCGTCCGCAGCCACCTGTACCCCATGAGCGACATCGCGTCGAGCGCGTCGTTCCATGTTCCGGACATGAAGGACACCCACGACCGGGCGTCTCCGTTCCGCCCCGAGTTGTCGAATCCGCCGAGAATGCCGGCCCAGCTTTCGGCGAACGGCACGCACTTCGGCGCGAGGACGCCCGCGCACGTGGTGACGTTCGAGCAGAGCGCGACGCCGCCGGACACGAACGTCGTCTCGACGCGGCGGTAGCCAGGCTCTGTGACGGCGTAGGCACGGCTTATGAGCAGAGTGTCGCCACCTGCGACTTCTGCGGGGATATGCTTCCCGCGAGTCACCCGGCCGCGCACATCGCGCTCCCTAATGACTATCTCTCCGGCAAGCGGCTTTTCGCCGCCGTTCGCAAGGCGAATCTCGAGTGCCTGCCTTGAACCGACAGGGAATACCTTGTACACGGCGGCGAAAGCCGCACCGATTTCGCAAGGCACACTGCGGAACGGCTTCGCCTCCGTGCCGTAGTCGAGCTGGAAGCCGTCGAGCCACAGTACATTGTCGGGCGCGACATTGCGCGTTCCAAAGCGCAGATTGCAGTAGCCGGGCCTCACGTATTCCCGCATAGGCTCATGTGTACCGGAATAGCGCCTCCATTCCGGACCTATCTCCCATGCGCCGATGCTGGCGTACGGGAAGGATGCTGAGATTTTCATCGGCTTCGTCGACTTCGCCCAGAAGCTAAACGTGTACGGCTTGTCGGGGTAGCACCGAAACGGAGTGCTCTCAATGCCGAAGCCGTCGCCGCGTACCCTGAGCGAACACCTGCCGACGGCGGACGTCGTGTCGTCCACCGAGAAGTCGCGCGTGACGCCGTCGTTGACGTTCGTCGAATCGACGGCGAAACCGGCCTTGCCGAAGCACGGCCCCTGCTCGAACGATCCGTTCGGCAGGGCAGGCCTGGTAGGGTCGCCGGACTTGTCCATGTCTTCGGGCGACGTGACGGAATAGTTGAAGTCGTCCATCAGGAGCGTCGTCGGCTCCGCATCGTCGCATTGCGCGTTGACGCAGAAGAGGACGCCCGTGTAGCCTCGCCGCTCCGGCAGGCACTTTGGCGATCCCGTAGTCTCGAGGCGAGTCCACACGTTCGGCTTGATCCACTGCTGGTCGCGGCAATTGAAACGCCTCACTCCGCCCATCGGGTTCGTCATCTTGAATTCGACAAGCGCCCGACGCGACGACTTTATCCATATCGACGAACGGAGCATGTCGTCGCTCTTGGCGAAGCCGCACATAGGCGAGACGAGCGACACCGACTTGGTGAAGTCCGCCCGAAGCGCCCTTCGGCCTCCATGCACATCGCCTTCAGCGAACGTCAGCCGATCCACGGCGTGCCTGCCTGTAATGCGCCACTCGTGCGGCAGATTCCCAGGCGGCGTCGCCTCGAACTGTCCGTCAAAGAGAGCGCCGCCTGCGAGGCGGTCGCCGTCGTTTGCCTTGCGGATGAATATGCGCCCGATCTGCCATTTGCCGGAATAGAAGTTGATGTTGAGGCTGGCAGTCGAATCAGGTCCCGTCTGGAAGTACATCCGCGAACGGGACCACCTCTCCGTACCGCCGAGGTTCATGCTGTTCAGTGCCTTTTCGGGGAATGCGACGCACGTATCGCCGGGGGCGACATTGACGGCGCAGTCAAACGGGATGCCGCCCGGAGCGTTGCCCTTGCCGTCCTCCGTAAGACGATAGCGAAACGAAAGGAGATACCAGGCCTGTGTCTCCACGCAGAACGTCTGGTGAAGCGAGCCGCGTCCCTGTCCCTGAAGATAATAAAGCGGTTCGGCCAGTCCCTCGAAGGATTCGACCTGCCCGCGCACAGGGTTTTTCGCGCCCCATGCCTGCGCCGCGTCGTTGAACTCAAAGTCTTTGAGCATGTTGCCTGGCTCGTCAAAGCTAAATGCCGACGTAACAGCAAAACCGACTGCAACTGCCGCCGCAATCGTCGAGGTCGTATTTTTCATGATTTTTGTCTTTACATGCACGCGCGGCAATCATATCATATCCAAGAACCATCCACAACCCGAAAACGCCTCATTGGAGGCCGCAATCACTCCAAACTTAGATTACGGCGTAGCATGCGACATGACGGCGTTCCCGCCAGCCGGCGACCCAACGGCCGCCGACGCGGCGAAACTGCGGAAGTCATAGGGTTCGAGGTCGATTGTGACGGCGCCGATCAACGTCGGCGGCCGGCCTTGGAGTAGTCCCAGGGCTTGAATCCGAGCGCGAAGGCGGGAGAGTCGGCCTTGAGGCGGAAGTCGCATGCGTCCGCGTCCACAAAGCGCGGATCTGCGTATGCGCTGCACGTCTCTTTTCCGCAGTCCTTCCAGGCTTCCCAGTCAAGGCCGTCCAGCTCGGGCCTCCCGGAGTAGTCGTACCAGAGGTTCGCAGCCCAGACGCCGCCGACTCCGCGAGGACCCTTTGACACAAGCGGACCCTCCTTGACCACCACGATGTTGTTCACGAAGTGGAGAGTGCAGGGAATGCCTTTCATTACCTTATGGGCCGTCCTCACGGCACCGAACCTCCTGTTCCACGCAAATATGTTGTTGCGGATGATGCAACCAGTGCCGTAGTGCTGGTGAAAGCCGCCGTCCATCGTGTTCCAGCACAGGTTGCGTTCCATGACGATGCCCTCGGAGCCCTCGTCGGTGTAGAGCGCCCAACCGCCGTAGGCGTATGCCCACACGTCATGGATCACGTTGTCGTGCACCTTTGTGCCGTAGCTGGTGGCAAGCGTATAGACTCCGCCCATGTCGCTCATCACGCCCTTGCCGAGGTCGTAGATCTTGTTGAAGGCGATCTCGTTCCGCTGCGCCACGGAGCCTGCAAAGCCCCACGTGAAGCCAACGGACACGCCTGTGTACATGAAGTCGCATATCTCGCAGTTCACCACCTTGGAGTCCGACACATGGGTCAGCGCGACGCCAGTCCCCTCCGGATTGAACTTTCCGCCGCCGCGAATGAGGCAGTTGTCGACAAGGTTGAACGCCGTCGAACGAGGGGCAAGGGTCGTGATGACACGGCGCGAAAGAACCTCCCCCTTGGCGACGTAGTTGCTGCTGGCTCCCATCCACACACCTCCAGCGCCGAGGTCGTCGAACTCGCAGTTCGTCACCGAGTTGGACGTGCAGCCGTCGTTGAACCGCATGCCGTAGTTGCCCGTATGCGATATCCTGCACGAGTCCATCGAGAGCCGCCGCGCCCCCATGGCCGTGACGGCTCCGTCGCTATTCCTTGCGGCCTGGAACTGGTAGGACTGCGTGGGGCCGCGTCCGCCTTCGGAAGTAGCGGACGTAAACGCGAACGAGATGCCCTTGAACGCGATGTCGTGGACGTACGCGCCGCCGTCCGGATTGCCCTTGAACTCGACCAGGCGGCTCAATCCCGAAGAGGGAGCGACAACTTCGGCCTTGGCCATGTCCTCGCCCGGCAGCGGACGGTACAGCACTGTTCCGTTCTTCGCATCGTAGAACCATTCGCCGGGCGCGTCGAATGCGCTTCGCACGTTCTCGAACCAGGCTATGCTGATGCCGGGCACCCATTTTCTCCACGTTGCCAGGTCTTCGGGAGAATGGGTTTCAACCGTCATCGTGGCGGGGTCGAAGGACTTGACGACCCGCCGCGCGAACGACCACTTTTGTATTACGCACATCTGCGCCCACCGCAGCTCGTCGGCGGGGATGGACGCAAGTTCCGCCGCGTTCGAGAACGCGGCGCGCTCGATGTATGTCACCTTGCCGTTTTCGTTTGTCACAGGCGAAACACCGGCCGCCGCAAGGCCCAAATAGCCTTCAATCGGGTGAGACGGAACGCTGTTGGGGAGCCTTGCCCTGTCGGCGCGCCGTCCGTTCACCCACAGCTGCTCGAAAAACGCGGGACTGCCGTCAGTGGCGGGCGGAATCGGCGCGGACCATACGCCACCGCCGACGTCCTTCCACCCGGTCAGACGTCGGCCGCCGGCGAACACCGTCTTGTCGCCTTCGCCAATCCATGTTACGGGCGCATCCGGCTCGCCCGAGTCCGCAGGAGTGAAGACGAGGGTTTCATTTAGCGTGTACAGACCTTCCTTGACGCGGACTGTCCACGCGCCGCAGTCGCCACGAGCCTTCGCCGCCCTGATTGCAAGAAGCGCGTCGTGCGGAGACATGCCGTCCGGCGAGACCACAAGTTCGTGATTCGAGTAAGTGGCCGTGAGAGGCGGAAGACCCCAGATGGCACGCGTTGCGGCGTCTTCGATCTGCCAGCTAGGAAACTCCGGGATGTCGTCGTATGTTATGTTCTTCCTTTCCTCGATCAGCGAACCACTGACCCGCTCCAGCGAAACATCCGATTCCGAGACCTTGACGTTCGACACGACAAATGCCGTTTTCTGTGGGCTCCTGAAGCCAAAGGAACAGTTCTTGAACGTCAGATGCAGAGGACTGTCCGCAGGTGCGGCCACAACCGACGGCTTCGCCAGACCTGTCGCATGGACATTTTCGAAAGTCACGTCCGGAATTGCGACGCCGTCCTGCCAGATTGCACCGGAAATGCCCGACAGCGACACCATGAACCTCTCGCAGTTCTCGACCGTCACGTTGCGGATTACGACATTCCCGGGACGGAAACCCATTATCGGCTTGTCGCCCGTGTATGGCTGGTAGAAGCAGCCCGTCGTGCGCCGTCCCTTGACCTCGGACGACCTTGCGCCTCGCGCCTTCTCTTCCCTGGTCAGCGTCCAACGGTGGGGATGCTTGGCAGGTCCCGTAACTCGGCAGTCCGTGATGAGGACGTTGCGTCCGCCATATCGAATCGGACTACATGCCGAATTCAGCGTGCAGTTCGATACTACAACGTCAGTGCAGCAAGCCCCAGCGATGGAATCGTCGCCTGTCTCCAGGCGACAGCCTGAAATGCGCACGCCTTCGCAGACATCGTGATGAACGCCATCATGTCCGCCTTCGACCGTACAGTCCTCGGTAATCGTGTCGCGGCAGCGCAGGAAAAACACAGCGTAATTCGCCGCATCGCGGACGGACATTCCCCGCACCACGACATTGGTCGAGTCCACGAACCATATAGCATGAGGTCCACGATAGCCTTCTCCACCTTTGGGGTTGTAACAGTTGCCTCCGTCGATGTAACTGTCAGGCTCGCCAATGACCTTAACGTCCTTCACGCCTCGCGCGTTGACCACGCCAGCCGGGCGTCCTCCTTCAACCTTCGGATATGCGGAGCAATCCCTGCTCGCGAGGAGGCGGGCGCCTCTCGCCAGATGAAGCGCAACGCCGCTGCGGAGCCAGAGAGACGTGACCCGATGTTCGCCGGACGGGACAACCACCTCTCCACCTCCCCTTGCCGCAGCCGCGTCTATCTTGGCCTGGATGTCCGCCGTGATGTCTCCACCAAATGCAAACTCCCAGCAGGCAACTACTGCACCAACTATCGCTATAACTCTCTTCATAGACAATTCCTTGTTCCCTGTTGATTGGTGTGCATTATATCACAATCGGTTTCCATGATGGCAACTATTATGGAAAATCAAAAATAGTTGCCATCGGGGCAATTGACCAAATTGCCAAGATATGATATGACATCCGTGTTTTCGGCCTGTTATCTTACGCCCCTGACTACCACACCGCAGTCGTCGGCCGCAGAAAGCATCCGCTCCAGCCACTCCGTCTTCATGCTAATCCCGTGCGCATCGTGTTCTATGCCATGCGATACTATCGAAAGAGTCTCGGCACGTTCGCCCGCACGGCGCATTGCGCGGATGATGTCGTCGATATCAGTGTGATAACACTCGCCCATGATGACATTTGCAATCAGAAGCGATGCCAATTGACGCGAGGCCGGAGCAAATACCGCATCGCTTGCAGCGACAGGACGCCATGCGTCCAGTTTCACTCCCTTCGGATCATACGGGTTGGGGGATTTGACACCGTCAGGCGTGCCACGAACGCGAGTGAAGCCATGGGCGGCAAAAATGGCGTCGGTTTCCGGGTTGCGCCTGCAGTTCGGGTAGGCGAACGAGCGAATCGGCACGCCTGCCGCGCGGAATGCCGCAAGCTGCGGCTCGATCTCAACCTTCCAGTATTCCGCGGCGCCAAGCTTTGCAATGGCGTCGTCCGCGTTGCGGTGCTTGAGACCGTGCAATCCCACCTCATGGCCATTTGCCAGCGCGCGCTGGGCAAAACCTATCACGTCCGGCCCGATTTCACCGCTGATGAAGAAGGTCGCAGACGCCCCGTATTTCTCGAAAACAGGGAACGCCCGCTCCCACGCCTTCATGTTGCGGTCGTCGAACGACAGCGCGACGATTCCGTGACGCGGCCACGCAGCGGAATCGAGCCGGCAGTCCGAAACCATGCCGTCGTAGTCCGTGACGACGATCTTTCCCTCGCGCTCCAGCGCCGCAATATCATCAAGATGCCGCGCAAAGGCCGAAAGGTCGCGGAAGGGACGCCAGCCGCCGAGCCCTTCCGCCGCCGAAATTCCGTGGTGGAGGATGTCGAGACGCTTGGCGCCGGCGGCGATCCGCGACTCGATCATCGAACGGGTGTGCCCTTCGCAGCCCTCGCCGAAATTCATCCGGCCCGAAATCATCTGACGTAATCCCTCCAGGCGGCAGAGGCGGGCGGTCTCGTCGTTCTGCCTGATGCCGGGCGAACACATGAAACGCGGCGTAAAGCCCGTCGCGGCGGCGATCGCATCGCGCGACTCCGCGAACTCGGCGCGCACTGCGGCGGTGCCCTTCGTCTCAAGCAATTTCACGAGGTTGGGATGCGTCTTCGTGTGGGTGGCGATTTCGTGTCCGCGACGCACCAGCTCGCGCACGTCGTCCCACGCGAGAAAGTGTCCATCCTTGCCAATCCAGTCTGTGACTAGATTGAACGTGCCTCGCCAGCCATGTTTCTCAAGGAGGGGCGCCGCAAGCAGCAGATGATCCTTGAGCGAATCGTCGAACGTGAGCGTCACACGCACCGGCGGCGTGCCGCCTTTCCCGGCGGGCGGCGAACGGTCTTCGGACTTGACCAGACGGAGTTCCCGCGGTGCGAGATGGAACGAACGCTCGCGGCGGCCGGGCGACAAGCAGCGCACATCCTGCTCCCGCTCCGTGGCGTTCGCCAACACGAAAGCTCTGCGGCCGTCAAGCGATTCATAAGCCGCGATGAAGACGGCAGGCACGACTTTTCCCTCGAACTCCACCATTTCGCATTCGAGCCGCGGCGGCTTGACGCGCCTCCCGTGCGCAAGCCATGGACGTCCCTCCCCGCGATGGAGCTCCACCCAGCGCCGCATGTAGTCGTTATGCCAGCCGCTGCCCTTGAAACGCGCCGGCCGGAGAGTGCCGTCCGGTTCGACCACTTCAAGTTTCATGTCGGCCACCTCGCCTTTCGCCCCCGGACTGGCGTTCAGCATGACGCGCAGGATTTGCGCGGGCCCTTCGGGCATGGTGAACTCGCTTGAGATTGCCTGCCTTTCGTCCGAAACCGTCTTTGGAAAAGAAAAACGCCCGCTCGCCAGAGTCTTCAGTTCTCTTGTATAGATGCCGTAGGAAAGAACCGGAACCTCACCATTGGGCGAACGCGCAAGCGTACGGCACGAGGCGGTCAGGCGAAAACGCGTTCCCGGAGTGAAAAGAGCGTCGTCCGTCAAAACATTCTGCCCAGTGTGAAACCTGTTTGTGCCGTCGCCGCCGAACGTCATGGACAGGAATCCCTCCGGCATCGCCAATCCGTCCGTTTCAAAGTCGGTGGCAAGCGGGACGAAACGCGGCATGTGCCCTTCCGCCGCCGAGTACGCCATCCATCTCAGACACCCTCTCTCCGGATTCGGCTGAAAGATGGGGACGTACTCATGGTACAGATACCCATACAGGTTGGCCCATTCCATCTTCGGACGCGTATCGCGCTGCAGGATGATCCCCACCAGATCGTTCATCTGTTCGTTTGCAGTCTCGAACGTGGCTACGCCCTCGCCGTGGATCTTGCGGATCGCTTCGACCATGCCCTTCATCTGCCGGCGCGCGGACTCCGTCTTCCACCGTCCCTCTCCCGGCGGATGCGGATGTCCGGTGTTCCAGCAGGGAGGAAATGCGCCGCCGTTGTTCTGGTCGGCCTGAATGATGCGGCAACCGCGCCTTGCCAATTCTGCAGTCACGTCGTTGTTCCACCATTTCTGCGTCCACTCCTCGCCGCCGCACATCGCCGCCATCGAGCCGCCTTTAAGCCAGTCAAAGCCCGGCACGCGCTCGTACAGTTTGCCGTCGCGATTCATGCAGGCATGCGCGGCGGCTTCGCGCGCGAAGTCGGCGCGCCAGTCGTGCAGGAACGTGCCGTCGGCGTTCTTCCCGTAGGTCAGTGTCCAGTGATAGCCGCTGGGCCAGGGGAACATGTGCACGTTGACGGCCTCAAGTTCCTTGACGAGGGAGGTGAACTCCCCGTCCGACGGATTGCACGGGAAATACGGGTGCACCCATGTGTAAAAATGTTCCCAGCCCCATGCGGCGACCACCAGGGGGACGCCGGGCGCAATGCGCTCCCAGCAATCCTTCACCCATCTGCGGATCATATCCGGCCTGTCGAACCATTCGCGTTTGAAGAGCGTGAGCGCGGGCGCGTCGGTCATCCACTTCGGCAGGTCCTTCCGCTGCGCCGTGGGCACCTTGCAGAAGCGCGTGTGGCGCGCCCAGTCGCGATAGAGATCGGCGCCGTCATGCCATGTGACGGGATCGTCCGGCGAGCCGCACAGCGCCGCGATGGTGAAATCGTAGTCAAGGCGCATCGGCGCGGCGTCGAAGTCGCGCCTGTTCCAGCGGAACATCATGGTGTCGCCCTTCTCGTGCAGCGCGAAGAATGTCTTCACGTCGCCCTTGTCGTCTTCGGCGGCGAAATAAAACAGCGTCGACGGATCCCACCAGAGAGCCGCTTGGACGGCGAGGGATCCCGGCTGCATGCCGCCTGCAAGCGTGCGCAGGTTTGAATTTGTGCCGGGCGCATGAACGATTCCGCCTTTGTCGCCGCCAATGAGGAGGCAATCGTCGTCCGGACTGTCCCCGATCCGGTCCGACAGGCGCAAACGCGGATACTCCGTCGCGATGACGGCCCATCCGTTCGTAGGCGCAAACGATATCCCGAACCGCACCTTCGGATCGTCCGGCGCCGCCCTGACGGTGCATTCCACGCACGCCAACTTGTCGTTGACATCCTCCCACACGAGCTTGACTCCGTCCGGCAGGCGCTCCGTGCGGTAGCGTTTCGCCTTATTGACATCCGTCCACGCACTGGCGGAAAAATCGTCGCGCCGCGTCATCTCCATCCTGAAGATGTCAATGGCGTTCTTGGCGGCGAACTCGACGCCGTTCGTCGCCTTCAGGCTCACGATGCGCCCGTTTGCGGGATTCACGCCCACCGCAAGCGAGGCGCTGCGCACATATACCGCATCTCCGCCGCCGCAATCGGGTCCCGGCGCGCCGCCGAGACGATTCGCCGCCGCGACGACCGCCGCGACAACCATGATCTTCATTATTGTTTTCATGTTGTTACTTATCCTGCCATATTTGCCATTTGCGATTCGTGAACACTTGTGACAATTGTCATTTGTGAACAATGTCCTTTTCCTTTCATTTAAGTGCCGTCCCCGCGACCGGCCAGAATGCAAGTGTGAAGCCGCCGCATGCGCGAAGATCGAGCATGATGCGAGCATCCGGCGCAACGCCAGGCAGAGTCTCGCGCACGCATGAGGAAGGATCGTTTGGATCGTCGCGAACGACTTCCACGATGTATTCCGAGAAACGGCTGTTCTTGGGAAGCTGCGCCCAGATGTCCTCAAAGCGGAACGTCAGCGTCGTGGAATCGTTGGCGAGCCCCCCTGCCATCCACACGTCCTTGTAGCGGCGGGCGAAGACTATGAAGTCGTCAATCTCGCCGCGCATGACGCGGAAGGAATCGGCAATCTCATGAAGCGAAGTCCCAGCGAGCAGTTCGAATGCCGCTCGCGCGGCGGGCGTCAAGGATGGACCGAACACCGGTTTGGGCAGCGGAGCGCGCACGAACGGCAACACCTTGAAGGCGGCCGTCAGCGCATCGGAGCCGTCGGCGATGTCGAGCGACGACGGCGGCGGATCGGACTCGAGGCGCGCCTCGGCAAGAGCGGCAGGACGATCCCAGGCGAGCGTCGGCAGATTGGGCGACGACGCCTTGAGGACGCCATCTTCGAATTCAAGTTTTCCTACTGGTTCAATCATGGGCGTTGCTAGTCCATCAAGGTTCGGCGAAGACGTAGAAAGTGGATATCCGTTTCGAAAGCGCATCGAGGATCGGCGTCAACTCCCCCATCGGAGTCGCCTGCGGAGCAAAGAGGAAAAGAACGTCCACCTTCTGCGCATTTGCCTTTGCGACGAGCGCGGCAAGTTCAGCCCATGTGGAGAAAGATGCTGTTCGCGGCTTGAGTACGGGATCGATGCCCTCGCCAGAGTAGTCTTCCTCGATATGAACGAATGTGCGCTTGCCGTCTGCGGCGACATGCACCTCGAACGGCTGGAAGATGCGTCCCTCGCGGCGGCGCCAGTCCGGTTCCGGCAAGAGAGCGCGATAGAAGAACTGCCCCGGGGCGGCGCCGTTCATGCGAACACCTGCGCCATCGACGAGCGAAAAGGCCTTGGCGGCGTTGGCGGCTTCGGAGAGCGGGACATCAGGCGCGAACGACAAGCGGGCATAAAGCGCGGCGGACTGCGAACGGGCGTGAAGGTCGGACAAGACCGGAGCCAGATCTGCGCCCTTCGCAATGGTTACGATGCGATCGTCGACACGAGGCTTGCCGCTGTACTCGACCGTCAATTCAAAAAGATCGCCCGTCTTGTGGCGGCGTTTCGCGCGGAAACGCCCGTACACGCTAGACTGGTCGAAGGAACCGTCGAGCTGAAGCAACGACGGAGCATGGCTGTAGAGGGCGAACACGGCGCATGGCATATTTGTGTTCGCGACTGCCGCACCTGCGGCATCGCGTTCCCCGCCGGTGGCCACAAGAGGATGCTCAAGGACGGCGCCTTCCTCCGCAGCGCGTTCGTCCGCCAACACATCTTTCAACGGCAGCGGTTTCCTGTCGCCAAATGCGCGCAATGTGACGGACACCCCTTCTCCCTGCGGCCAAAAGCGGGATCGGACGGGAGAGACGGGAACGCCGCGCGGCACGCCGATCGCGTCAAGGGCGGCTGCGATCGCGGACGGCGATGCCGTAGATACGGCGAACGATTCGTATGCGCGGTCGGACAAAGGACCGATCACGAAGAACTCGACAGGATCGACTTCCGTGACGCCGGTCGCCTCGATGAGGAACGCCACCGAGCGAACGGACTTGTCCACCGCCACTCCGTCCTTGGCACCATGATCCGCCTGCCAGCGGACTATGTCGTTGGTGTGGACAGATCGCCATTCGGCCGGCACGCCGGAAGGTCTATCGTCCTTTGCCATGGCGGATGCGGACAACACCGCCGCTAACAAAACAGATGCGTTGCGCTTTTTCATCATAACCTCTCGCGACACAATTATACCATATTTGACGCCCCTTGGTTAAAGCGGCTGGACACGGGTTTCCTCGTCGCGGTTGAGGACCTCGACGAAATACGGCGCGTGGCCTCCGCGGCAGAAGAGTCCATGGACGGCATCGGGGCCCTCCGAGGCTATTACGCTCTTCACCAGCGCTATCATCGCCTTCGTTATGCGAAGACCGGGGATCAGCACCGGAATGCCGGGTGGATACGGCACGAGAAACTGCGAGGCGATGCGGCCTTCCGTCTCTTCTATCGGCACCAGTTCGCCGTCGCACAGAGCGGCATCGCGCGGCAGAACCGCGGCCTGCCCCTTGACCGCCGCCACAACGGCCGCTCCAGACGACGACTCGGCTGGGCGCCCGATCAAGCGCTTGTGCTGGCGGCACACGCGAAACAGATACTCGAAATGCTCCTCGACAGTTCCGGCTGTGACGAGAAAGAGTATGGTCGTTGGCGACGCTTTCTCCCACTGTATATGCGCCTTGAGAAGAGCCTTGCGGAAGTCCACGCAAGCCTTCGGCGAGCGGAGCATCAGCATGAGCTTGAGGGGATCCTTCTTGTATCCGGCGCCACGCCAGTCCGCGCCGGGGCCGGCGATCTCGTCAAGGCCCGCGAAACATTCATTCTCGGGGCGACCGCATTCCGCCGCGACGCGACGGCGGAACGCCGCCGTCCACTTGATCCGCTCGTCAAGAAGCGCCATGCCCTCAAGGCGCATCTGCACGCCGGCAATGTCAAGGGTGGCCATGAACGGATAGTGCGGAGAGGTGGAATGCCAATAGCGCAGTATCTCGTGGAAGTCGTGGGAGAACTTTTCGTACGATCCGCGACCATGGAGAGCGAAGCGTTTCCTAAGCCAGCGGAAACCGGGATTCGCGTCGTCCTCCAAAAGCTTCTTGAATCTTGTGGACACATGCACCATCGACGCCTGCGAGAACGCGGCGAGAGTCTTGTGCGTGGACTGCACCGCGAAGTGCGCGCCGCCGGTTTCGCCCACGGCGTTGTACCTGCGCGTCTCGCCGCCGATCGTGCGGCATGTGTACGCAGGATGGAAACCGAGGTATGCGGCCCACGCTTCGTCTGCGTAGAAAAGCACGCCGGCGGCCTCGCAAAGGCGCCCCACTTCCCAAACGGGATACAAAACGCCCTCGTATGTGCACGTGGTGAGGATCAGCATCCGCGGACGCGCCGCAGGAGAACTTGGCGCACGGGAAAGTTCCGCCTTGATGTCCTCCAGCGCGGCGGGGCCCCACACGCCAAGCCGCGCGTTGTAGCGCGCCGGAAGATAGCGGGGCACGGCGCCGGACATCACGATTGCATGGTGCACTGACTTGTGGCAGTTGCGGTCCACGAGCACGGTCTCGCCCGGCCTCAGCATAGTCTGAAGCATCGCCTTGTTCGATGTGGACGTGCCGTTGGTCACGTAGCAGCTCTGGGCGGTGCCGAATATCTCGCTCGTCAGCTTCTGCGCCTCGGATAGGGGCGTTCGGGCCTCGGGGCTGGAAAGGTCGCCAAGCGACTCGACTGACACCGAAAGATCCGTGCGGTAGATTGCAGACCCGAATGCCTCGTGGAATCCGTGCAGGAACGGTGACGATGCGAATGCGCGACCGCCGTTGTGACCGGGCGTATGCCAATTCGTCCCGGCCTTCACGCGCACATACTGGCGCAGGGCCGTCGAGAAACGGGGCATCCAGAACGACTTGAAAAGATGGACTATGCGCTCGTGGTGACGAGCCGGACGTTCGAACACGGCGGCGTCCTTCTTCGTCCAGCGCTTGGCCGGCAAAGGCACATCGGGGTGGCCCGGACGCGTAAGGACTACCCTTGGGATGGACGGGAAATAAAGGCGAAGCCATTCTTTTATGTCAAGACCTTCGACAACCGCTCCGAGAAGATCGTCGTCGATGAAAAAGCAGCATGCGGCACGCCCTTTGTCCGTGAGCCGTCCGGGACCCGCAAAAAGAGCGGGCGCCAATTCGGCCGGCGACTGGACGGCAACAAGCTTGATGGGAGGATAGTCAAGAGGCTGGCGCGTGTCGAACGTCTCGCGGCAGAAATCGCGAAAGGCGTCTGAAAGGCCGTATTCTATGACCGGAAGGCGCTCGGCATCCTGCGCAGCGGGCCGATGAAGATAGAACACATTGAGATTCTTTGCCATGGCGGACATTATACATCATTTGGCCTTGCCGCGCATGCGGGAAACGGAGTGCCGCCGGCAGCATTCCAGGCGCTTGCCGTCTCAACATCGAAACGTTCTTCGATGAGTCGCATCGCCGCAGAGAAGAAATCCTCCGGAGTGGATGCTCCCGCCGTGACCCCAAGCCGGTCAATCCCCGCAAAATCGCAGGCGGCGACATCTCCTTCAGTCTCGGCCATCAACACGCGAGCGCCCTCTTCCCCGGCGATGTCAGCCAGACGGCGAGTATTGGAGGAAGACGGCGAACCAAGCACAAGGACGCCGTCTCCGCCGCTGCGCACGAATTTCCTCACCGCGACCTGACGATCTCGTGTAGCGGTGCAGATGTCGGACGCGGCAGAAGTCTCAAGAAGCGAAAAGCGTTCGCGAAGAGCCGAAAGGACATCGTCCACCTCCTGCCCCGAAAAAGTCGTCTGGCAGACCACCCCGACCGGTTCTTCAACATTGAACGGAAGCGAGGCCACTTCTTCCACGCTGGATATCACCCGGCATTCTTCGCTGTGCATTTCGCCCATCAGCCCTTTGACCTCGACATGGGCGGAATGGCCGACGATCACCACTGGCGTTCCACGCCTTGCAAAATCCTCAAGTCTGCGGTGGGAACGTTCCACAAACGGACATGTGGCGTCGATCACGCGCAATCCTCTTTCCCTCGCCTCATCGCGAACGGCGGGGGCGACTCCATGGGCGGAAAACATCACGGGCGCGCCGCAAGGCACTTCTTTCGTCGATTCAACGAAGATCATCCCCCGCCGTTCGAGCTCCGACACCACCAGCGAATTATGCACCAGGTCATGCAGACAATACACGGGCGGCAAAAGCTCCGCAAGGGTTCTCAAAGCCTTGTCCACGGCAGACTGCACCCCCCAGCAGAAGCCGTGCGGATCTATCTTCTCAACTTTCACGTGACTGTTGGCGCTCTGCGGACTTTGCCGCTTCCCACAGATCATCCATCTCCGCAAGGGTCATGGACTTGAGATCGCGCCCGGACGCCTTTGCGGCGGCCTCCACCGCGCGGAACCGGCGAGCGAACTTCGCCGTGGTTCCCTCAAGGGCCGACTCGGAATCGACCTTGAGGTGACGCGCCAGATTGGCCACGGCGAAGAGCAGATCGCCCAGCTCTTCCTTCATGTGGACGTATTCGGCGCCGTGAAGATCGGGATCGGCGGCCGATTCGGCGGCGGCTTTCTGGGCTGCGGCCGCCTCTTTCAGTTCTTCGAGTTCCTCGGCGATTTTCTCGAGCGGACCGCGGGCGTCCTTCCAGTCAAAACCGACTCGCGCCGCCTTCTCCTGCGTGCGCTGCGCCTTGAGAAGGCCCGGCAGAACGGGCGGCACTCCGTCGAGCGCGCTGTGGCGCTTCTCCTTCTTGTGCTCCTGCTGCTTGATCTGCTCCCAGTTCTTGAGCACCGTGGCAGGATCGTCGGCGACAACCGAACCGAAGACGTGCGGATGGCGGCGGACCAGCTTGTCCGATATCGCGTTCGCCACGTCATCGAACGAGAAGCGCCCTTCCTGCTCCGCCATAACGCACTGGAACATCACCTGAAGGAGGACGTCCCCAAGCTCCTCTATGTGGTTCGCGGAATCTTCGGGACGATCCATCGCCGCGAGGAGCTCATATGTCTCCTCCAGCACGCAAGGCTTCAGCGTTTCAAGGGTCTGGACCCTATCCCATGGACAACCCGTCTCCGGATCGCGGAGACGGGTCATTATCTGATGCAGACGCTCTATGCCCGTCATGGTCAGCCCAGGTGCTGCATGCGGAAGACTTCCGGGGCGAGCGAAGCGTCGATCTTCTCGACGACTACATCGGCGCCGCCGAAGTCCTGGTAGGCGGTGTGGGGGTGCACCACTCCGATCACGGACATCCCCGCGACGAGCGCGGACTTGACGCCGGCGCCGGAGCCGGCCACCGCCACGGTGATGAGCTCGTGGATGCCGTTCGGCGCGCAAACGCGCCTCCATGCGTCCCACTTGCAGTTGCCGTACGTATTTGACGTCTCCTGGTAGGCGACAACCATTTCAGGGGGCAGACCTTCAAGGGCTGCCTGAAGCACGGAAACGTCGCCGCGAGTGGAAACGATCACCTTGATATCCTTGGCAATGACCGCCTTCACGAACTCCTTGAAGCCATGCGTGACCCCGGCGGGTATGTGCTCCGTCACGGCGGCCTTGAAAGCCTCGGCGAGGTCGCGAGCCGTCCGCGCAGGATCGCCCTGTTTTTCGAGAGCGGCAAAAAGCTCGGAAATTCCGCCTTGATAGTTTCCGCCGACAAGATGCTTGGCCTCAAGCTTGATGTCGAGGTCTATTCCGTCTTCGGCAAGACGCTTCTTCGCCAGATCGAAAAGGATCTGCGCTCCGTCGATGGCGGTGAAGTCGAACTCGATGACGACGCCGCGCATGTACTTTTTCTTCTCTTCTGCCATGTCAGACACCTTTCATTAGTTATTTCTTGGTCGTACGCGTCTTCCTCAGGCGAGGCTGGCCGATTTCCTTAAGCATCTTGCGGAAGCGGCTGTTGCGAACGTTGAACGGCTTGCCGCCCTTCACGCGCTCGAACTCGCAGGCGCGAATCTCGTTCTTGCGATCCTCGTCCTTGCCCACAACGCCGCTGACGCCCGCCAGGGCGCACTCGACCGCCTTGGCGGCGCAAGCGTGGATGAGCTGGAGATCCTTTCCGTTCGGCGCGGCGGAGCGGGCAAAGTAGCCGCTCTTCTGGACCATGGTCTTCTCCGCGCCAAGGCGCTCGCCAAAACGCTTGGCGAACCACTGGCCGACATTGACCTTGTCGAGGCGGGGATGGCCAAAAGCGTCGACGGGGACTTCTTCGCCGCGCTTCTTCATCTCGCGCAGAATCTCCTTCACGCAGGCGCCCTCGGAGACGAAGATGTTCACGCAGTCGCAGGAATCCATGATCTTGGAAAGGCGCTTGGCCTCGGCCTCGAAATCGACCTTGGCTTCGGGAACATACACTGCGTGGATATCCTGGCGTTCGCGGGTAAGCCCGAACTCAGGCAGGAACTTGATGCGGCGGCGCAGCATCTTGCGGTAGGCGATCGCCGTGAATGCCGTGAGCCATCCGCAATTGCGGCCCATCACCTCATGGACGATGAGCATGCGCGGATTTGCGCTGTTTTCCTTCACGACGTTCGCGAAGTACTTTGCGCCCTCCTCTGCAGCCGTATAGGCACCGAGAGACTGCTTGATGGGATAGACGTCGTTGTCGACGGTCTTGGGGAGCCCCACGACGATGAGATCGTAGTTGTTCGCGCGGAGGTATGCAGCAAGGTCCGCTGCCGTCGTGTTGGTGTCGTCGCCGCCGATGGTGTGGAGAACGTCCACTCCGTCCTTGACGAGCTGGTCCGCAGCGACCTTGAGGGGATCTTCACCCTCCTTCACGAGACCGCGCTTCACGCAGTCCGCGACATTCGTGAGCTTGACGCGGCTGTTGCCGATGGGGCTGCCGCCGTGTTCGGTGAGCAACAGGGCATTCTTGCGCACTTCGTCCGTGACCGGGATCGAATCGCCCTTGAGAAGTCCCATGTATCCGTTGACATAGCCGATCATCTGCACATCGGGGGCCTTCTTCGTGTATTCGTCGATCAGAAACCCGATGGAGCTTGACAGGCACGGCGCAAGACCGCCTGCCGTGAGGAATGCCACTTTCTTAACTTGTTTAGCCATTTATTTTTTCCTTTCCTTTTTTGTTATTTGTTTAGCTGCTTTATCACATTGGCCAATTCGATTGCCGCCTGCATGGCCGAAAATCCCTTGTTACCCTGCTTTGTGCCGCAACGCTCAACGGCCTGCTCGAGGTTCTCGGCGGAGACTATGCCGTCGGCCACGGGCACGCCTGTCTCAAGTGCTATCTCGCTGAAGGCGCGAGCGGTAGTTTCGCATATGAGGCTCGCATGAGCAGTCGCCCCCTGCACGACGGCGCCCAAGCCCACCACGGCGTCGAATTTCCCCGTGGCCGCGAATTTCTTGGCCGCAAGAGGTATTTCGTACGCGCCGGGCACACGCGCCAGCACAAGATCGTCCGCCTTGCCGCCAAGGCGCACGAACGCATCGATCGCACCCTTGACAAGCTGTTCCACGAGGAAGGAATTGAAACGGCTCGCGACAAGCGCGATCCTGAGTCCCTTCGCGTCCAGATTTCCATTTATTTCCTTCATGCTCTTCCTTTCGTTGCTTATGTGGAAGATATTGTCTCATACCCGTGCGCATAAGGCAAGGGAGAAAGCGCCATCATGCGACAAAATTGTCAGTTGGGCGAGCACTTATGCCAGATGTCCGGCGTTGAGCGTGAGGGTACGGTCGCATTTCGCCGCCGCTTCGGAGGAATGGGTCACCATGACGCAGGCGAGCGGCGCATCATTCACCTCGAACATGAGTTTAAGGATTTCGCCGCCGGTGAGCGCATCGAGGTTGCCCGTAGGTTCATCGGCGAAGACGATTTCGGGGCGGCACATCAAAGCGCGCGCAAGCGCCACGCGCTGCTGTTCGCCGCCCGAAAGCTCGGCGGGAAGGTGCCCAAGCCTGTCTGCCAGGCCCACGCGCGAAAGCAGATCGCGTGCGTGGGCGCGGGCATTGCGTTCATGGGCAAAGCCTGTCATGGCAGGCAGAAGCACGTTCTCCACAATGTCTAGTTCGGGCATCAGATGATAGCTTTGGAACACGAATCCAATCTTGGTGGCGCGCAGACGGTTGCGGCGGCGTGCGGCGCCGAAACCGCGGAAGAGCGATTCGCCTCCCACGCGCACATCTCCGGAAGTGGGGCGGTCAAGCCCGCCGAGGATGTTCAGGAGAGTCGTCTTGCCTGCGCCCGAACGCCCGACAATCGCCACATGCTCACCGGGCTCGACGGAAAACGAGACTCCGTCAAGAACGCGTATCGGCTTCTGCCCGGGAAGCCTGTATTCCTTCGCGACGTTCTCTACTTCAAGCAGCAACATGGCCATCAGGTGTTCTTAAGTTGCGGGAAAAGCACGACGTCGCGTATGGAGTCGGTTCCCGTGAGGAACATCACCAAACGGTCCACACCAAAGCCGAGTCCGCCCGTCGGCGGCATTCCGCATTCGAGCGCGGAAATGAAATCTTCGTCGATCTTCTCCGTGTCTTCGCCCGCCTGGTTCTCAAGCGCCTTGCGCTGTTCGAGGGGATCGTTCTGCTCCGTGTAGCCGGGGCAGAGCTCGCGTCCCGCGACGACGAACTCGAACACGTCCACGAGGCTTGGATCGTCCTTGCACGCCTTTGCGAGGGGCACGAACTCGTGCGGTATGCGCGTGACGAAGGTCGGCTGCATGAGATTTCGCTCTATGAGCTTGTCGTAGACCTCGTGCGTGAGCATCAGCTCTGTGGTGACGCCGTCAAGCTCAAGATTCGTGTCCGTCTCGCGGCCTTTCGCCTTGGCCTTTTCAAGCTGCGTTGCGAAGTCGAGGTCGAACCAGTCGTCGCCCATAAGCTCCTTGACGAGATCCTTGTACGCGACGCGGCGGTAGGGAGGAGTGAAGTCGATTATCTCCTTCGCCTCGCCGTAAGGTATCTGGCGGCTGCCGATCACGGTGTCGCAGAGATGCGGAAGGAGACCCTCCATGATGTCCTCCATCGACTTGCGGTCGCCATACGCCTCGTATATCTCGCAGACCGTGAACTCGGGGTTGTGCGTGCGGTCGATACCCTCGTTGCGGAAGTCCTTGCCGAGTTCGAAGACCTTGTTCATGCCGCCCACGAGAAGTCGCTTGAGATAGAGTTCGGGGGCGATGCGCATCACGCAGTCCTTGTCGAGCGCGTTGAAATGCGAGAAGAACGGCTTCGCCGCGGCGCCGCCCGCCTGGTCCTGGAGAATGGGCGTCTCCACTTCGACGAAACCCTTGTTCCATAGATACTTGCGTATCTCCATGATGAGCTTGGAGCGCGTGAAGAAGCGCTCGCGGCTCTCGTCGTTCGTCATCAGATCCACATAGCGGCGGCGATAGCGTTCCTCCTGGTCGGTGAGGCCGTGGAACTTCTCGGGCGGCTGCTCAAGGGCCTTCGCGAGAAGATCCCATTCCTTCACAACGACGGACTTCTCGCCCTTCTGCGTCGTGAAGAGGCATCCCTTCGCGCCTATGATGTCGCCGAGATTGAGGAGCTTGAAGCCGGCGAACATCGTCTCGGACAGCTCGTCGCGCTTGAAGATGAGCTGGAAATGGTCCGTGCCGTCGTTGAGCGTGCAGAAGTTCATCTTGCCCATGCGGCGTATCATGAGGAGGCGGCCGGCCACCGACACTTCCTTGCCATCCTCGAACGACGCGCGCACATCCTTGAGGTCGGAATGCGGATAGGCGTGGCCATACGGCGTGAAGCCGAGGTCTGCGAGGGCTTTCATCGACGCGAGGCGGTTCTCGCGATATTCATTCGTTTCAACGGGCATTTGCTTCTTTCCTTTCGAGAAGCGAATAGTATATCAAATCCTGCGCCCCTGCGGACATGAATTGAGCATCATTGGAGGTTCCCCAATTTTTCTCTGGCTCACCATCCATCGATTCGCCGTCCGCCCGTGCGTAGTGCGTAGTACGTAGTGTGTAGTGTAGGTGCGTCCGATTTCCGGCGCTCAAGGGCTCGTGCGAAAGCGCGCGTTGCGGCT
>Ga0310786_10000268_pt1 | contig 86441 bp, 76 predicted proteins | sample AusTroGonzalo_MG_FD_203881 | JGI IMG/M metagenome (GOLD analysis project Ga0310786, IMG submission 203881) | Bovine rumen microbial communities from tropical cattle in Woodstock, Queensland, Australia - Gonzalo_03 (v2) (version 2) | ecosystem: Host-associated > Mammals > Digestive system >... | reverse complement strand
AGCGACAGCGCACTGAAGATGTCCTGCGGGCGCAAGCCTTCTGATGCCGATCTTTCGTCACAGCCCACGATGACCCGCCTGGAGAACAACATAGGCAGCAAGACACTCTACCGCATAGGGAAACTGTCCCTCGATGAATACATATCGTCATTTGACAAGGCCCCGAAAAAGATTATCGTCGATGCCGACGACACCAATGCCAACACATGGCCGAATACCGTCATCGAGCTCCGTGGCGACAGTCATTTCGCCAGTCATGAGTTCATGGACTGGGCACACGACAAGTGGTACGTGCGCTATCTGACGGGACTCTCTGCCAACAGCACGCTGTTCTCGATGGTTGACAAGCAGAAACGACGTGCAGAGAACGACTACCTGAAAGCCCAGAAGGTGGAAGACGACAGGTATATATCAAGATTAGTTTCTCGCCTCACCATCGGCATCGGCAAGAGCTGGAGACGGCACTCATAAGAATGGCAGCATAGCCAGACTGCAACACTACAATCATGCTATACGGAGTCGTCCTTGAACAAGGACAGAATCTTTTGTACCCATACACCATGAATCGGCACTAAATGAAACGGAAATGCTATGCTGAATTCAGAAAATCTTATAATAACACATCGTAATTCGGTACAGAGTTTTCGTGTGAGGCTACTGATATAAGAAAAACAGGTATAACTCAGAGATGGGAAGACCTCTATGAATTATTCAGGTTAAGTTGAAAACCAGCCAAAACACCACCGATGCAATCAGCGATGTCACTATTGCCGTTAATATATCGCTCCAGGTCATACCCCCTTATTCTTAAGCTTATTCAACTCCTCATCAAAGCTCTGCATAAACACCTGATAATCCAGTTTTGCGCCAAGCACTATTTCCTCTATTGTCTTATTCCCGCCGATATGATCTATCACATACCTGATTACTCGCTGAGCAATATATATGGCTTCTCGCGCATAAAAGGAGATATTCACGCTCGACAACGCTGCATTGTGAACTATCATATTCCGCAGCCTGTATATCATAAGTAGGTCATCCTTGATATGGCTCGCTTTCGCTTTGATTCCTTCATCGCTCTGATAGAAAGCCTGCATCTCAGCCAGCTCATCCCTCACAATATCATCATTTATACACGCTGTCAAATCAGTCACTGCACTCAGAAAAGCACCATCTTTATAGTGGTCACCTGCTTTAAGGTTCAATCCTGCTTTGTCGATGACATCATCTTTCAAATCATAATAGTTATTATACATACCATTCAAATTGGTATGATAGAGAAAGTTCCTGTAGGTCCCACGCAAATAACTGTGAAAATAAGATTTGCAAATAATGGATGACACAAATTCTTGAATTACATTCAGTGAATTGACATCCTTGTTCTTGACAGCCATTTCTGTTTGCGTCTGGTTGCCGACCTTCAGCAGCCCTTCGATGGCAAACCAGCTATACAACAACACATCCACTTCCTTATCCGCAGCTATAGCCTTGGAATACCATCTGGCAGCATTCTTTAATCGTCTTCTCAACACTCCCTGTCCCATCTCAACAACTTCATGTTTGTCTGTCAGGAACTTAAAACCGTCTCCTTTCAATTCTGTTAGGTCAAGAGCATCAAAATAGCGCATCATCTCATCACGGTCAAACAACTGCGGGTCGTTGCCCTTAACTGATACACTCATGCTTATCTCTTCCCCGTCAGCTACTACAGCATATCTGTTTGTGGCTATTGTTATAGGCGCTTGTGTCCGATAGGTTAGCGTCATAATATCCAGCACCTCTTCCAGTTTAACCCTGGCATATACTTTTGCTTGCTCTATGCTGGTAAAATCAATCGGAATTGCCGCATTTACACTGTCTCTATCTTCGGTAACCTCTTCTACTTTCGACAAAGAATGCCCATCTTTTATATATCGCTTAACCTTTGGCGAATAAATATTGATGTCGCCAATGTGGTCATCTATCTGCCCCTTCAGTCCATTGAGCCTGACAATGAAAAACGCTTCACGAGGTGTGATGTAGTAGTAATATTTCAACACCTCAAGACTCTGATGCGCATTTCTATTCTTTATCCGTTCATAAACGGCCTTGTAGTATTCTTCTTCCGATTCAAAGTCTGTTGCTTTCAGCGAGTCAAATTCAGTTGGTGCGGCCAAAACGACTCCTCCTTCCGCTATGGCAACACCGGGAATGTCTGTTGCATACCTCTTTATTTCATCTGGCACAAAACCTTCAGCGATGAATTCAGATATAACTAGATGGGTAATCTCATTTATCTTCTTCCTGCTTTCATAATTGCTCTCGGCTATGTTATCGATGGTTTCTGCCAGCCAATCAACCAGCAGAGTAAAATAACGCTTTACGGCAAGCCTGTTCAGAATCTTCTTGCAGAGCAAGATACTCGAATCCTTGTTTGTCTTGTTTCCTAGTCTTTGAAGCAGACACGCCACCATCGGATGACACAGATACCTGAATATTTCGTCTTTCTTATCCAGTTCCCCTATCTGCCTTTTATAATAATCGATATTGTCCGGATTCGATAAGCCGTGCCCTTCTATCTCGTCAATAATGTCCTGCATCAGCATCCTTGGCCCCAGCATCTTGAAACTTACATTATCTTTATCTGTCAGTTTCTCCAAACAGTGGCTCCACTAATGCTGCCAATAGGAAAGTAAATTCTCATATGGCAACCCCATTATTTTCCTCAAATGGTCATCCATCTTTTTCAATAGTTTTCTTTTCTCCAAACATTAAATGAAGACGCAATTATTCTTATGAAGAAAATCGGTAAAGGCTTTTCCAATCTCTTCACCCTCCACTTCATACATATAGGTTTCTGTCGAAATGATTGGCAAGGGTGTCCCCATCATTTTTTCGAGATACCAGTCTTCTGTCAAAAGCACACGCAACGGTTTGCCTTTCTGTAGCAGTTCTACCATCGTATAGGTAAAAAGTTGTTGTGTCGCATTCTGAATTGGTTGTTCTATCTGCAATATGTCAGTATTGACGACAAGCTCACAATTACCATCAACCCAAGCCTGCAGAGCCGTAAACCTCTTCTCCAACTTCTTTAGATAATCCGTATCAGCAAACCTGTGAATATATCCTTCTGTCATTGCTTCTTGTAGTTCAAAGCTCGATTGTACCGGCAATTCTTTCTTATAATCATCAATCATCGAGCGGATAAGTTTGGGAATACAGAACCTTTTCCGAGGCTTCCATCCTTCATTTAAAAGTGAAAATTCAAACAGAAGTAGTAGGGAAGTAAGATCAAGGACATAGATATGCCCGTTCCCCATCAGCTCTGGTTTATCTTTTTTATAGCTTTCGTATGACCTTAGTTGTATAGGGAATTTCGAGAATAGAAATCCATAATAGCTACCAATTGCATCATCCTCCTTAAACAAGTTAATCAAACCTAATTCTCCTCGTTGATACTGTTCTAGTGCTTTCTGACGTTTTCCTCCATCCCCGAACCGTTCCAAGAAACCTCGAATTTGTTTTGCACCTTCTTCTGAAGGTTCCACATCAAAATGGAAAGGTGTAAAATATTTATTTCCTCCACTTTCCATAATTTCCTGCATATTGGTGTAATGCAGATAATAGTACTGGTTGTGAATTCCTATTATTTTTATAGTCCTTTCCTGGCCTCCCAAATCCACTTTCACCTCGTCATCTTTATGGTGGCCAATAAGAGCCTGTCCTAGAACGGTTTCGCTTGTCATCTCCCTACAATGACGGTCACTTCCATTTGTAGTATAAACCACATAAGTTCCTTCTGTTACTTTTTCCATGGGTTTATTAGCCACTTTCGAAGCATAACCCATAATAACCTCCTGATCATAGAATGCGCTTAGCGCGCTCGTTTTCATTTCCTTCACCTTTGTATACAGGAAATGCGTTGCTTCACCTACATAGCCGTTTTTGGCAAAACTATAATATACTAGTTTTACAAAATGATCTTGCTTGAAAGGGAACTTCATTGCTTCTTCATACCATAGCGGAAGGTTTTTAGGCTTTATTCTTCCTGTCAGATCAATATAAGCAGATATAACCCATTCATCTTCCTTAGTTCGTTTCCATAGTAAATCAACTACTTCATAAGCATTATCATAATCACCGAGAGTAAGAGAATAATTATACTCTACGCGCAACTGATTCTCATTCTCTATTATCCCATTTTTTCTCATGCGCTTAATACTCTCCAAATACTCATAGCGTTTGGATGGCATTGCGCCAAGCATCTTTAAATAAATCTGTTCACAATAGTCGAATGAACCTGCTGCAAATTTCCCTTTAAGATAATCCAATGCGTATTCTTGCTTACCGCTGTCAAATAATAGTTGGGCTGCAGTAGCAGCCAGTCCGCCATTAAACAAGTGTATAAACGACGGATAATCATCAGTATTAACTTTAATGTTGTGCTCCATAAGGCAGGTATCTGATAACAGCCGTTTTTCTGCTTCAATCTCAAACTTCAATTCTTTCAATATTGGCAGGAATACATCCGGATGGAAATTATATGCTGTTGCCATAAGCATATCGCTTTCACCTGTGCTCATTTCAAATTCTTCAGCATGTATCTCATGAATAAATCGGGGCAGATAGTCCAAACGCTTGTTGTAATTAAACAGCCCAATTGCAAACATCATCAGATGATGTGTTACTCCAGTATGCTTTTCTACAATTACTTGATAGGCTTCTTCAAATCGGTTCTCCATGCATAGCATAGAAGATAGCATCAGTGTGCAGAACTCCTTTTGATGCTCTTCTTCCGTGCTCAAATCTATGCTCTGATAGGCAGTGAGCCAATGACCCGCGTTCTGGATGTCACAAATATACCCCCAATAACACTGCAAGGCTTCCAACAAGGGTATAGTCTTTTCTAAGGGAGTGCCTTTTGCTTTTTCATAATATTTGCAGGTCGAGTTGAAAGCCTCTCTGTATGCGGGTATTTGATCTTTTCTGCTTTCACGACTGAATAATACATAATCTCTAAAGCGAACACGATATACCGTGAACATAAACAGCCATTCCGACAGATTGCTTAATGTTAATGTTTCCGGTTCTCTAATCTCGACATCATAGAGCCAGTCAGTAAAATCGCTACGGAATTGATCTAAATCTAAGATTTTATATCTCAATTGATACGATTTCTTCTGTTCTTCCGATAAATTGTCAAATGTCGCTTGAGGGTTGTCTGCTAGAAGTATAGCCATTGCCAGCTTAGTCACATTATCATCAGCTACTGCTTGAATTAACCGATATCCCTCCTGTCTATCACCCCTTTTCCATATTCTTTGCGCCTCTACGGCTATACATAACGGATTATTAGGATCCAATTCATACGCTTTTGTCATGCTTTCTCTAGCACCAATAGCATCCGTCATCAAAATACAATATTCCCCGTATTGATAATGATAGGCTGCATCCAACTTTTTGTTTTCCTTCAATACCGTTGCACAATACTTGTTTACGATATTAAAAAGTTCAGAAGCGAAACTCGTTTGCAGATTATCTATCAACGTCGGTATTGTCGATGTTATAAGCGTCGTGGCAATCTCTTCCAGTTCCTCATTGCTTTGCGCAGCGAGTATCTTCTCCGTATATTGCCCCACGCCTTGGTTTATCCCCTCTTTATTAATGGCATCAAGTTCTGCTTTTGTATAAATCCTCACCAGTTCAGGACTAAGCACCGACATGATATCTTTCATATTGACGGTACATACATCATTATAAGAACCACCCTCCAATGTCCTCTTAAGTATGCCATAACAGCAAAAAGTAGTTCCGTCTTCTGAATACATAACACCCGCTCCTGAGCCTCCTTCCATCAGCAAGTCTGCTTGATAGCGTCCTCCAGTCAATTCTTCCTTGATGTGCCAAAAACCCATTTTATTGGTTGCCGAGAGTGCCATTGTCCTACCATAGCCCTCATAGTCTGCCAAATATGGGTAGCACTCATATAATCGGTTTAAAATTATCTGATTTGAAAATTGGAGCTTCCCGTTATACACCCAGTCAACATTTGGCTTTCTTACAGCAATCAGAGCCCAGTCTTTGTCTACATCTTTATCCACCAGTTTTATAACATCTACATCCACCTGTTGGTCTGGATCACTCTGGAAGAAAAAGGCAATCTTTGTCTGTTCAAGGTCAAGCGGAATAATAACAACACCATTTTTTCTCTTCTCAAGGCAGTGATATGCTGTCAGGACATAGTAATTCCCTTTGTCTTCGAACAATGTTCCTGTTCCTCTTATCACAGGTCGTTTATTATCTTCGTCCAACCTATAGATTCTTACTGAGATGTTATCTATTCCGTCTGTCATAACTTTATTTCTTTCTGCATTTTTGTTATACAGTTCTCACACGCTTTTTCCTCTGTCGACATTAAAACGCCAGTATGTGATTCAATTTTCTCCAAAGGATAGTTGAATATGAACTCAACTGTTTTCTCCATATCACGGTTTTTGCCCCTGAGCATTAACGCTATGGTCTTCCTGTCTGGATGATACCAGTTTCTTATTCCTCCATTCGTTGTAAATGCAAATCTGTTACTGCGGATATGCTCTAAAAGATTTAGGCTAATATTGTTTTTACTACCATGATGGGCAGCCTTCATGAGGTCTAAATGAATAGGTAATTCTACTTCAGGTATCCTTTCCAAGCCTCCAGCTATTGTGTCAGCATCTGCATCTCCTGTCAAGAGAATTTGTTTCCCTTCTGCTATTAACAGAAATGCGATGGACGCTTTATTCCAAAGATTAACGCTTCTGGGTTTATCAGTCTTCACTAAATCATCTATCGTAGTCTTGGCATCTTGTTCCACTCGATACGATGCGATATCAGTTGATTTACTTTCTTCATCTATCTGCGGATGCTTCCGTATATACGTATTATACTCTTCTTTAAGCGTAGTCAATATCTCTGGTGAAGGTGAAACAACGTATAAGTTCAAGTCACCCTTTGTTAGACTCGTACCTATTTGTATGTCCTCCCTCCATTCAAAAGATGGATTTTGCAACCTTTGTGCTCGTAGGTATGCAGCCAAAGTATTTGCATTTTCATATCCTGCCGCTGAGATAAATGTATCATTGGGGATATCGATATATTGTGCACAGTTACACCAGAATCTGTCTACAGGTAGCTGTTCTTCCCTGAAGAGCTTCACATATTTGATGAGTCCCATTATATGGTCTTCATCAAAATGTGTCAGAATCATTAAGTCTATATGCCCAAGATCTTTGTATATCTGAGCAATCTCGTCTGACGTTCCTTTAGGTCCACCATCTACAACAATAGTAAAAGGTTTTCCTTCTGCCATTGTCTTGATGATGATAGCATCCCCATATTCAGCTGGTAATAATTGTATCTCCACCGCTATATTCTCTTATAATAGTACCTTACGATTTCGTTGCAAGTCATCATATTACCACCAAACATCCACTGTCCATCAAATCAGAACGCAGCTGTTATCCTCAATCACTCTTCACCACTTTCTCCCCTGTTGTTTTCAAACGGCTTCATTGAAATCTGTATTGTACCCAAATTCACATTCTCGTCGTTAACAGATAGTCGGTATGTTCTTATAAACATATTATCTGCAATTAACCCTCTCAACACCTCCGAGAACTTCTCTTTTGATACAACATTGTTCTTCATATCGTAATCCGCTATGGTTCCACATATCACATCCGCTATTCTATTGAAGTTATCATAGAAAGGTACAACGGTGTTATCTGGCTTTGGCATTGTCTGTTGATATTGCGTTCCTCCTATGTGGTTGTACAGAAATACATAGAAAAGAGGAAAAGCTATCTTATCGCAGGCTTCATTTATCGCATCCCTGTCAGGAAACCATCCAATTACTTCCAGTTTCGGACATTTTTTCAAAATCTGCGCCGTGCAAAATGCTCCAAGCAGTGTAATAAGCAATATATCCATATGCTCCTTTATGTTCTTCTTGGGGGTTATCTCATTTATTAGTCTATCTAGTTTTTTAATAAGTCCATCGTAATAATCTATCGGCTCCATCCCTGTTGCATTTCTTTTCCAAATTCCAATTCCACGTTTTACCTCATTAAGAAGTTCTGTCACCGATTCAATTCTTTCTTCATGAGTCTTTCCAAACAGTTTTTTTCTGTCTTTCACGATGAAGCTATAGCAAAATACCGATTGTTGCTTTATGTATTTCATGAAGTCATCACTAACGTTCCTAGCCTTTTTGATGTCTTTGGGCTGTGTTTCATGAATCGTAGTATCCATTTCATGGTACTTCTCTTCACCAAGATATGGCACCAAGACAAAAGTAATCACATCGTTCGGTTTCTTGTCATCATCTAGGCAATAATCACTATATAACACCCACTTAGTGCTATAATCAGCCTTTGCTAGAAAAACGTCCACCAAAGAATCCATCTCATTTTCTTCGAATTCCTTCTTTATTAAATCAAAAGCCGTTGCAATAGTGTACGCCATAGTTTCTTTAGCTCTTCTTTGTGACCAGAACAAGTATCTACAGAACTTCCATATAAGCACCAAAAACTTCTTCATTTTCTCATCCCCTCCATCTCATTCTCCTCCTTCCTTCCCCCACATCCCCCACATGGGGCACTCATCCAACTCAGAATAGTCTCCGTATTGGGCTTGGGCATCACAGAGCATGTCTGTGAAGCGGGAGCTGCAGTGCAGGTCGCCGAAGAAATCGGTTTCGAGGTTGAACACTTCCAGGTTGATATCCATCTCATCGGTCATGCGCTTTGAGAGGTCAAGCTTTTGGCGTAGGTGACAGTATAGTTCCACTACAGCCTCAGTGAATATCGCCAGTTTCGTGTAGGTATCACCATAACCTGTAAAGCCAGCAAACCAGTCTTCATGTTCCTTGCACGTCTTGGCCAGACATCTGAAGATGGCATAGCAGCTACCGGCAGCAGCTTCGTATGCTCCGCTATTCACCAGTTCTGCCGTTTTCTGGGCACATGGCGACGGGAGCATCCTGCCGCCACTCTTCCAATAACTCGATGAGTTGACTGTTCACGATTTCCTGTGACTCCTTCGTTTTCAGTTCAAAGAGGTCTCTGTAGCACCAGCAATAGCTCTCCACCTGATTCTCATCGCGGAAGTCATAGTCTGAGTAATAGATATAGTTGGCCATGAACAGCAGATGAACTTTTTCTGCCAGTTCCACACTCATCCCGTCCAACATCTGATGAACAGATTTCAGAGTCATGCGTTTCTGCTTGTTTGCCGTCTCTTGCATCCTTATGCTATTTCTAAAAACCGACAAGCGGCCATATCACTATTGGAAGTTTTTTATCAGCTTTGGCATCATCCCTTCTATCTTCGGACACTTAACCTTACCATACTTGTCAAAGTCCAAATCGTCCAGGAGTTCATTAAACAACTCTTCGCCATGTCATTTCTCATCAAGATACGCCCTCTATCTCCATCATATCGTCAGAACCATAGATGATGACCACTTGCTCCCTAAAACCTATCAGTGGGGCCTGGCCCCAGCGATAGGTGTGGGCATAGTCATTTTCCTCGGACGAGCCTAAATTCACTTATTGTCAGCGAGTTACAAACATAAGCCATAAAAACATTATACTCAGGATGATATTTGAAATCGATATCCTTTTCTGGCTACAAATTTATGAAAAACTTTCGTAACTGCCAAACATTTTCTGAAAAATTGTCTAAGATACGTAGGAGCAAGCACCTACGCTAAAGTATTTGACCCCGTAGGGGTAGCGAAACCTATCATTGGGGCCTGGCACCAGTGATAGGTTGTGGCAAATGAGAGCAAAAAGATACCACGTACTTTGGGTAAAAGAACAATGTATTAAAATGACTGAAAGCCAGCCCGAAGGTTGACTTTCATCGTTGTTGATATCAAAAACCTATCAGTGGGGCCAGGCCCCAGTGATAGGTGTGGGCGATGCTTGAGTAACGTGGAACCATGTTGTAGGGGCGTGCCCCTACCCTTTGTTGTTTGGCACCAGTGATAGGTGGCGGCAATGATAGATGGCGAGGAGGAGCCTATCACTGGGGCCTGGCCCGGTGATAGGTTTCCCCGTCCACCATCTTCATCAGCTGCGGCATCAGTTGCTCCATAGCACGACACTTCACCTTGCCATACCTGTCAAAGTCCATATCGTCCAGGAGTTCATTGGTCAGTTCCTCATCCATGTCGCCAGCATAGCCTGCGGCTACGAGAGAGATGGCGGCAAGTTTGGGGGTATCTTTCTCTGTTGTCAAATGCGAAGCACCCAATATATTGGGCAGCATCTCGTACAAGATGTTGCAATAGTGCAGCAGGTCTGAGAAATAATCATCATCTTGGAGGAAGGCATCAAGCATTTCCTCTTGGTATTGCCGGAGCAGGAGGAAGAACTTCTCCTTTCTCAGCTTGCTCTTAAAGAACTGTAGCTGAGTCATCGTCCAAAACATTGCATGCGACAGAACAATCCTATCCTCGGAGGGATGGTAGTAAAACAAGCTATCCTCTTCCGATGACCACGATTCGTGCAGCCGTTGCTCCATCTGAGCAAACATCTGCTTACGGACCTCCATCAATTCTTCTCTACTCTTCGCCATGTCATTTCTCATCAAGATACGCCCTCTATCTCCATCATATCGTCAGAACCATAGATGATGACCACTCGCTCCCTGAAACCTATCAGTGGGGCCTGGCCCCGGTGATAGGTGGCTCTGGCGATAGGTGTGGGCATAGTTATTTTCCTCGGACGAGCCTAAATTTACTTATTGTCAGCGAGTTACAAACATAAGCCATAAAAACATTATGCTCAGGATGATATTTGAAATCGATATCCTTTTCTGGCTACAAAAATATGAAAAACTTTCGTAACTGCCAAACATTTTCTGAAAAATTGTCTAAGATACGTAGGAGCAAGCACCTACGCTAAAGTATTTGACCCCGTTGGGGTAGCGAAACCTATCATTGGGGCCTGGCACCAGTGATAGGTTTGGCAAATGATAGCAAATAGCGTTCTCGCCCAATTTGCAAAAACATGCCCCATTAAAACGACTGAAAGCCAGCCCGAAGGTTGACTTTCATCGTTGTTGATATCAAAAACCTATCAGTGGGGCCTGGCCCGGTGAAAGGTGGTGGCACCGGTGTGAGCAGCGGTGGCGAGGAGGAACCTATCAGTGGGGCCTGGCACGGTGATAGGTGAGGAGGCGGGGGAGGGCTTCGTGGAGGGAGATCTGGGGGGACCAGCCTAATTGTTCAAGGGCTGAGGTGTCAAGGGCGGTGCGACGATAGGCGCAATAGCCTTTCTGTCCGCCTTCTGATATTACCACCTGAATGTTCTTATCCGCTCTCAACGCTGCCAACATGTGGGCAAGATCTTTGATACTGACCGGCTCTGTCTCGTTAGCCAGATTATAGGCTTTTGCAGGCTCTCCATGAAAGAGAACCGTAAACATACCCACGACTGCATCCGTAACATAAAGGAACGCGCGAATGGCCTCACCACTGCTTTTCAACACAATATCCCTGCCAGCCACCACATCGCCCATCAGGTCAGCCATCACCCTTCCGTCATTCTCCAACTTCATCGTCGGACCATAGGAATGGGCAATACGAATAGCATTAAAGTTCACGCCATATTGCAGGAAATAGCTCTTCAGTAACGTCTCTGCAGCCCGTTTGCTCTCAGGATAGCACGACCTGTCGTCCAGAGGGTCGAGCGTTCCGTATGCCTGCTCATCCAATAGCTCAGCCTCCTCATTCTTGCCATAGACCTCACGCGTAGAGGCAAAAATCACCTTCTTCGTCTGACAATCGCGAGCATACTCCAGCACATTTATCGTCCCCAGCAGATTGCACTTCATGATACCCACGGGATCCGAATTGATAAAATAAGGACTTGCATTCCCAGCCAAGTGGAACACATAGTCAGCTTTCCCTTCATAGGCGGTGGGTGAGAGGAGGTGCATACCGATGGGGTGTTTGCCCCCGATGGGGTCGAGAAACCTATCACTGGGGCCTGGCCCGGTGATAGGTTTGGACTATCCTTTGGAGGAGGCGGCGGAGGCGGAGGGCGGTTTTGAAGAGGAAGCGGCCTACCCTGCTTTTGGAAAGGTAATGGACGGTGGTCAGGAGCCAAAGCGCAGAGCGGAGTTGGCCGGTGGAATAAGAACCGAGCCGGCTAGCGGAACCTATCATTGGGGCCTGGCACGGTGATAGGTGCGATGGCGAGGAGGCGGAACCTATCATTGGGGCCTGACCCGGTGATAGGTGCGACGGCGAGGGGGCGGGACCTATCGCTGGGGCCTGACCCGGTGATAGGTGCGACGGCGAGGAGGCGGGACCTATCACTGGGGCCTGGCACGGTGATAGGTGCGATGTCGAGGAGGCAGAACCTATCGCTGGGGCCTGGCACGGTGATAGGTGCGATGGCGAGGAGGTGGAACCTATCGCTGGGGCCTGGAACGGTGATAGGTCGGGGGTGGCGGGGCGGGGTGATAGGTGGGAGCGGTGGAGGGCGGAAGAGATTTCGCGGCGGAAGGCGTTATATGCAAACTGGTAATCAGGATTATCATGGGCATCGATATAATATAGGCAGAAGACCTTATGCCAATACATGGTTTCCTCTAACCGCTCACCAGGCACTATATTTTCGGCTATTTCACGATAATTATAGCCACGGTGTCGTAGTTGTTCATCGTATTCTGTTCCTGTGCAAATAGAACCTGGGCGTAAATAATGCAGATAAGTCACGTCGTGTACAAAAGCAGCATGGTTTAGACAACGCATCAGATAATACATCCAAAGATTGTCCTCGTATAGCCGTCCTTCCTTGTTATATAGTTGATGCTCTTTGATGAACGACAGTTTAAGGAGTCTATTCCATACACTAACGGGGCGAACTATTTTTCCATTATAAAACCAGGCCCGTATTTCTTCATTGGATTTCAATTCCGATGGTGTATCCTGCATAAAGCGTGGCTGCGGGGTTCCATGTTTCCTTCTTAATTGATGTCGCCAACCCTTCATGGCCGAGGTGTCTCTACTGTAATTACCCATCACCATTTCGATGCTGTCATCGTGCTCAACAGGCGCCGCAAGTTTCTCCAAGCAGTCGGTAGTCATTTCGTCGTCACTATCCAGATAATAGATATAGGTGCCAGTCGCTGCATCTGTACCTGTATTGCGGGCGGCAGACAAGCCTCGGTTATGGTCGTGATGCAGGATCGTGAAACGTGTGGGCCCATCGTAGTTGGCCATTAGCCGCTCACATAGGGCTACGCTGTTGTCTGTGGATGCATCATCGATGATGAGACACTCTTCGGCAGGGCGCGTCTGTTGCATGACCGATAGCAGACAGCGCTCTACATAGGGCGCCACGTTATACACCGGCATCACCACCGATATGGTTATCGCGCTATGAGACATTTCTTGCGATTGTTTCATTCAGACTGTTTCTATTTGGGATTGCAGAGGTAAGCTATTCTTCCGTAATTGCCAAACAAAACGCCCGTTTTTTCGTTTTACCCCGAAAAACCCATCACTTGGGCCAGGCCCCAGTGATACTTCGTCAGTTCTGGGTCGTCCTTCACCTTGTCCTTGGCGATGTCGTACCCGATCTTGCGAATGATCTCCTTTTGTAGGAGGTTCTCCTCCCATTCCTGTGTCGCCTCCTCGACGATTCTCAGCATCCCCTCCTCGTCCATGCTGCATAGCTGCACGCCACCCTTCTTTTTCCTGTCGCGCAACGCATGTCCCATGTCGCTGATCACGATTCTGCCGAGTATTTCCCTCAGCGTCTCGTTCTTCTTCCGTTCCCATGTGCCTTCATAAAACTTCAGCACAGCCCGCTCTGTAAAGTAAGTCACAGGCTCCTCCCCCAACACGCTCATCGAAAAGGCCCCATACTGCGTTTTGCCCTTCAGATACTCTGTCAGCCATTTCGAGAGATCCTCCACTGCTGCAGTCAGTTCTTTCACACCTTGAGGCCCCATCGCTACGCGTTTGCGCCCCTGCTTGTTCTTTTCGTTTTTCATAAGTAATTATAATTTATTATTGGTGTCCGATAAAAAATTAAGCTGAGCCAACAGAAAAGGGGACAAACCTTTCGGCAAGTCCCCAAAGATTTGTAATTTTGCATTTGCTACAATCAAAATTCAAATCTATGGGCAAAGGTACAAATTTCTCCGGACAGCCGGTACTAAGTCAGCTAATAAAATTGATGGACAGGCAAAAAATTAACACTTTAGCGTCAAAATCGGGTGCAAACTACTACACGAAGCATCTCGACGGGTACTCACATCTGGTTGTGATGCTCTATGCCGTGCTTAGCAATCTGCGTTCCCTGCGTGAGACCTGCCTTGGTTTTGCAGCCAATGCTACCCGTATGAATCATTTGGGCATCGACCACATGATATGTCGCAGTACGCTGTCCGATGCCAATAAACGGCGCAAGTCCAGCTTCTTTGGCTCCATCTATCGCATGCTTTACAAGCGTTATGCACCTGTTTTATCGGACAGCATGTCGAAAAGAGAGGTTTCTACGAAGCTTTACGTGATGGACTCGACCACGATAAGCCTTTTCTCTCAGATACTTAGGGGTGTTGGGCGCAATCCGAGATGTATCGTAGGCGTTGGAGCATCGAGTCGCTTTTTTATGACAAGTATTTCATTATGCAGAGTAACCATAGAATATAATTTGCACCCTATTGAAAATAAAGCACTTGCAAAATCACTTCACATAAATACTTGTCATAAAGATATTGCCTTAATAAGCAAAAATAGCGCTAAAACGCTTAAAGGAATGCTTTTTGATACCCATTTGTACGTACATTTAGACGGAATGACCTCATTGCTACCATATAGTTATGTAAAGCAGAAACGAGAAGTAGAAACGTAACACCCTGATAATCAGATATGCATTTACTATGACTTCTCATAACGATAAACTTGTCATAAAAGAGCTTATGAGAAGCTTTACATAATTTCTTTAAGCGTTTAAAGCAGAACTTCCCGCTGAAATACTTCCTTGGCGACAACCGCAATGCCATTGAGATACAGATATGGGTGACTATGATAGCTTATCTCCTGTTGCGGGTTATGCAGACAAAAGCCAGAAGCAAACTGGCCTTCTCGAATATCGTGATGCTTACAAGGGCGACATTGGGCGCGTACATCGACCTTGTTACGCTGCTCAACTGTCCGAAACTCGACTGGAACCTGCTGGAACAACAGCGAGCGAGATGGGTAGCAAGTCAGAATATCCGACAATTGGAGCTATTTCCCACATAGGAGGGGTTACTTTTTGAAATGAAAACTAAATTTGCCTGTTTAAAGGCAGTTTCAAACGAATATTAATCAATTCCGATTTTTATCGGACAGCAATAATAACTAATGAACAATTTGGATATCGTAGATTTTTATTAGACCCATACCGAAACATTTGGAAAAATACTCGTGGGTAATCTTCTCGCCTGACTTTACGGTATCGTTGTATAATTCAGATATAACGTATCTGATAAATATTTCATCGGGCTTAGATGGAAGAGCAGGAATTAACTTTTTTCTTACCAATTTCCACATAGTCAGAATATTCTTCCTGTCTGCCTCCAATCTTATTGCTTGCAACTTGTTTATCAGGCTTGAATTGACGGTGTCTATTATACTCGCATCGACATTAAGGATAACTTCATTGCAAGTACCGTCATTAATAATGGTATTAGAGAACGTTTTTTCGAGACCATGAAAAGTGTACTTGTCAAACAAACCATGCTCGTGGAATGAGAAGCAAGCGGCTACATCGCCAAGGAGCAGTGTGACGACCTTAGACTTACGATCATACTCGTAATAGATGAGGCCGCCATGATGTTTAGAATAGTCCTTGCAGTATAGGACTTTGTAGCGGAATGGAAGTTTGCACATTAGTTGAGAAGTGTCGCTTTTGTTGTCTTTGGCTAATATGAAGGCGTTTAATCTTTTTCTGAGGGATTGCTCTATATAGGTTGGTAACTTAAAGTTTATACCCTCGAATGCTGAGATCCTCCATAGGATTGATACCCAAAAGAAATAAGCTGAGGCTGGGCTAATCTTTCTGTTGTTAAACAGATGATCGTGCCAAGGTGATTCAAGATATTCTCCAAGTTTCTTTTCACAATGAGGGCAGAAGATATAATCTTTTGAGACGGTGTTGTCATTCATCATAGCAAGGCGTTCGTCTGTTACCGAATCGAAACTGATGAGAAGTTCTTCTTCTCTAACTGCATGGCCGATATATGCTGTAGTAATGCGGTCGCCAATGGTGTATAGTAATTCTTTATCTCGCTTATAACTGTTATCAATGCTAGAAACCATAGCGACAAAGAAACTTGGAATGATATGTGAGTTGGGCTTGTCTGCAGGTTGAGACTTGCAGATAGCGCATGGGGCGTGTTGAGAAAAGGCTTTATTCATACTGATGGATTTGTCTTGGGTTCGATGAAATAATAGTCGCGGCCTTCTACGCATTCTGGCGGTATCTCAATATTGGCGTTTATTCTCAGGCTAGTAGGGGCGATGCCATGTAGTTTCATAGGTTGTAAGTTGATGTTGGGCATGGCGTTTTTTAGTCCTTGAAGGAAGAAGTCCACACGAGATTTGCCGACAAACTTATATTTGTCGTGAGAACAGAATGGGACTATGAACAAATATTGGTATCCTGCGATGTTAAGAATGGCCCAACAATAGGGAATGTCCTTGTGGTTGTGCTTGCGTTGCATGACTACCAGATAAGGGGAGTTAGTGCTGTTTGGGACAGTATAATACCAGACAGGTGGTAACTTGTGGCGGGATGGAGGTTCGTTAATCCAGTCGATTGTTCCCTTGAAATACGGCAGGTACTCGCTATCAATCACACTAAGAACGTATTTACAGAAACATTTGTAAATGTTCTGTGGGATGTATTTGACGCAGGAGAAACCAGAGAACAATCCTGATATGTATTTTGCTATTTCTTGTGGGTCATGCGTGTCGGGCATGGTGGGAACTTTCAGAACCAAGGTGCTTCTCCCAAGTGTTGATTGTGAGGATGGATCATTCTTTATGGAAATGCCATCGCCTTGGAGTGTTGGGTTGCCGTTCTTTCCCTTGATCCCTTTTAGGATAAGAAAGAACTGGAACAGACGGGTAACGTCTTGTTCGATGGTCTGATTGAAACGCGTGTTGCAATCATCACATTCTTCGAGGCATACCAACCCTTTGTTGCCAAGGGATTCAGAGATAGCGTGGGCTTTCTGCTTGAATTTTACTTCTGGCATAGAACGACCACAAAAACGACAAATACGCTTTGTCCTATCAAATACACCAATATTGAGTCGCTCTTCACCGTTGAATGTGCGAACCTCATAATGGTCGTAGAGATAAGACGCTATTCTTTCCAAATCGGTAGATTGGAGAGGAACCTTATCTATCTCAGCTAGCTGTTTCGTATATAGATAGATTTGAATGCGGTCTTCAATGCGTCCTGGTAGGAATAGAAAGTGCTGTCCTGTGGGGATGTCATAGAAGAATTCCTTCAACTTATAGACTCGCTCACCGATGGCATCAAGCAGATGGAGCCTGTCCTTCAATTCCTGAGAGGCTGTTTGCAGGTATTTAACAGTGTCTGCTTCAGGATTGCCGTTGATGAGCTCAGCAAACAGCCGGGTAGTGGCTTTGTTGCCAATATCCAGATATAGCACAGAGCTTGTAGTGTTTGCTATGACGGTGAAGTGAGTCATAGTGGTCTTGAATTTGGATTATTCGTATTTCAAGTCCACATGAATGCCAAGGAGCTTACCGTTGTCTGATGCATCATTGAGTTCAAGGACTTCGGTGTCCTGAACCAGTCGCTTGTATTCTTCGTCGGACATTTCCTGACGGAGTAGGTCAAGGGAGCACTCGTTGATGGTAAGGATATATTGGAAACCATTGGCCTGACAGATACTGTCGGCATTGCGGAACATGGTGGCAATCTGTCGCGGATCGGTTTCGGACAGGATGCGGTTGTCGTGAACCAGAAACTCTATGCTGTTGTTTTGTCTAGCAGATAAGAGCGTCCAGTCGAAGCAATAAATCTTGGTTTCGTTAACACCGTCGCCGCTGTCGTCGGAGATGCGGGCCTCGATATTGTAGCGCTGTTTATTGAATCCCTTATTGTTGAGAACTTGCAAACCAGCCCGTTTATCGCTGTAGAAACTCTTGACCAAATCGTGGAAGAACTCCATGTGATGGTGTATAAGATCCTCAATACTATCCAGATATTTCTGAGTCCCCAGATTCTCGTCAGCAGAAGATAGTTGTATTTCCTCTCTTCGCTTTTTATAGTCTTTCTGAAGATTCTTATATTGCTCCATCTTTTCCTTCTTTGCTTTCAAGTCGGAAAGCAACTCCGTCAACTTAGTGTAGTCGCCTAAAGCACCATGTGAGTTGAGGTATTGAAGTTTTTCATTCTCCTCAGCCTCTAATTCCTTTATCTTTAGTTCTGCCTCTTTCAACTGACGTGTGTATTCTTCCTGCTGTTTCAACAGGATGCGTGAACGGTCGTTCAGCAGTTGTTCGTTGAAAGCCTCGACCTCCTCCAGTTTCTTGATTACCATATCGCCAAGGGAAATATTGGCTTCCTCGAAGAAATTGACGAGATTCTGTTTCTTGATGTCAGGTTTGCGTTCCAAACTCTTGGAAATGTTTTCTAACGAGATGCGGCATTTGGTGACTGTGTTGCGCCATGCGTGCAGGCTGCGGGAAATTTCGTCGGCCTGCTGCTTGATCTCACCATAGTCTTCGGCAATGACGAACTCTCGGATGTCTTGTTGCAGTTTGTCTATCTGTTGTCTGATGTCGATGAGACGCAGTTCAATGTCTTCGATGCGCTCTGAGCCGAGAAGCAATGAGTGCATAACCGGGTCTTTTGAGAGGTTCGCTTCTTGCTGCTTGAGAAAGTCATCTTCCTCCTTGAGAGCTACCTTGCGGAGGATGCGGTTGATATCGAGACCTAACAGGTAGGCAGTGTTGATTTCATCGGTAGGTGACTGCTCCTTGGCCTTGAACTGATTGAAGGTTGTGTAGCCGCTTTTGCCCTCTCGGATGAAGCGGGCAATGAGTGAACGGAAAGACAGAAACTTGTCATCCTCTTTGAGACCAAAGACTTTTTCGCCCATCATCTTGTTGAACGCCTTGACTTTCATCTCCTGATCGTCGAAGATGATGATGTTTTCGTTTTCGGTAGTACGATAGCTATAGTGCTGTGTACCATCATTGAACATGAAATCGAGACGGAAGCCCCAACCAGGGAGTTTCTCCTTGAAATCAGGCGTGGCCTTGGCTCCAAGACAGAAATGTATGAGATAGATGGCCAATGACTTGCCTACGCTGTTGTAGGTGCGATTGGTCTGATGAGTCCTGCGGTGGGCAGAGATCAGACTGATGCCTGCCGGATTGAACTTGATGGTATGGAACGTTGCAACGTTGGCCGAAAGTGAAATCAGTTTCATGTCAAAGCAATTTTTCCGGTGGTATCAATAGAAACTTTTCCAATGAGATAAAGCAGGTCAATGGCTAGCACCACATTGTCGAAGGTGTGGTTGCGGTATAGCAAACTGCCATTTGCCCTGTCCTCTTCCAGTCGCTCCCATAGCGCATCGATGCTACAAGGCTGGGCTTTCAGGAAGGTAAGGAGATAGCCAGAGAGACCGAGCAATGACTCTGAAAGGTTGGTATGCTTAGTGGGTAGTATCATTGCTCTGGTGATTTAAAGATGTCACAACACTCGAAATAGTAGGCCATCAGCGTCATTACGGCATCGGCATGGGCCTTTGTCGGCGTCTTGGGTAATGCCTTGTTGTAGATGGCCGTGAAAATTTCATCAGGGTTGTCGAGCTCGTGTGCGGCTTCGACATAGTATGTGTTGAACCTGTCGCGAAGTTCATCACGGAGGAAGTTGTTGTTATTGTTGAAATAGTCGTCAATGGCGTTGACATTAATGAGGGCAACAAGCATTCTATCGCTAATTGCCTCTGATAGACCATTGAACTCTATCTTCCTCATCATGTCAGGCTTCTTCGGAATGATGGCGTCTAAGGGTGCAGGTGCACTGTTCATGATGTGTTGAATGACATCATGCAGAACATTGAGCGACAATTGTGAAATGTCGGCAGGAGGTACAAACCCCACGACATTCATTACCTGCACTTCGTTGAGGCTTTGGAAAACTGCTTGCAAGTCGGCAGCGGTGAAGACATTGACTTCAATGTCAGGATTGTTGTTGTCCACAGCCTTGACGTTCTTCAAGACTGCAGGAGGTACGCCCTTGAAACGGTCGTTGAGAACGTAGAAGAAGTGCTGGACGTTATAACCAACCTGCGGCCAGAATGCCTTGAGGCCAGTAAAGTCTTCATTGAGCTTGTTGATGGCATTGTCCTCGGTTGAAGAGAGGTCTTCCGGTGCATAAACCTGATAGAAGGTGCCAGTGGTTGGGTCGAAGCCATCGTTTTTCTTGTCGCCCCATCTGCCTTGAGGCTTTACCTGAATGAAATTAGGGTTGGCTTGCTGCATGACACAAGTGAACAACTCCTCGTAGGAGTTGCCGCTTGACTGCAATACCTTGCAGCGGAACTGGAGAATAGATATGTAACGTTCTTCTTTAGTCATGCCGATATTACCCTTAATTTGGCGCAAAAGTACGAATTTTAGCCTAAATTGCCAAAGAAATATAGGAAAATAAGTTGTTTGAGGGGTGAAATGATGTGGTTTTTGTTGAAAAGCATTCGAAAAAGAAGAAAATATTGAGAAAAATGTATTTCATAGTCAAAGTTTAAATAGCATGCGGGTATATTGTATGTAGAGGGGGAGAAATCGCCTCTGCTGATAAATCCATAAACGGAGCGACGTTTTGGAGGAGAGCATAATTTGAACTTGATAAATAGCGAATATCAAAATAATAGCTGATTTCTGAGTGAAATAGGCCTTTTTAGTTAGAAATATGTTAAAAAGGTTGTAGGATTACAACCATTAACAATATTTTTTGTATTTTTGCCACAGAAAATATAGTAATAGGCATCTATGAAGTATCTGAATATCAAAAAGGCACTGGCGGCATGGCAGGAATTGCAACCTCTATCGGAGAAGGATAGGGAGAGGTTGAGCCGTAGATTTACCGTGGACTTTAACTACAACAGCAACCACATTGAGGGTAATACGCTGACGTATGGCCAGACGGAGATTCTGTTGCTGTTTGGTAAGGTGATAGGTGAGGCTGACGTGCATGCCGTTCAGGAGATGACGGCGAGCAACGTGGGCCTGAAGATGATGACTGAGGAGGCCCGTGTGAAGGAGATTCCGCTGACACAGAATTTCATTCGTACGCTGCATAAGACTCTGCTTCGTGAGGATTACACGGTGTATCGTGATCTTCCGGGAGGGATGCAGACGAGCTACGTTATCCATGCAGGGCAGTATAAAACTCGACCGAACAGTGTGATAACAAGGTATGGCGATAGATTCGAGTATGCTTCGCCTGAGGAGACACCAGGGCTGATGACAGATTTGGTGGATTGGTACAATCAGGCAGAGAAGGAGGGAAAACTGTCACCTATAGAACTGGCGGCTCTGTTTCATTACCGCTACATCCGCATCCACCCGTTTGAGGATGGTAACGGACGTATTGCCCGACTGATGGTGAACTTTATATTGATGCGACATGACTATCCTATGATAGTGGTAAGGAGCCGCAAGAAGAGTGAATATCTGGAGGCTCTGCATCAGGCAGATATGGAAGTGGGACCTGTGCCTGCTGATGGGGCTCATGCTGAGATTAAGGACATCAGGCCTTTTATGAAGTACTTTAATGAGTTGGTGGCTACGGAGGTGTATAACGATGTGCTGTTTGTGAGTGAGAAGGATGAGAACGTGTGGTGGTATGACGGGGAACGGATTGCTTTCCGTACGCCGAACTACACAAAGATACTGAACGCCATGCGCACGCTGCCTATGCTGACGCTGGCGGACATGATGGAAGAAACGGGCATTAGCATGGCAGCCATACAGAAACTGCTGGACAGGCTGATTGAGAAGAAGTATGTGGAGCGGGGCGAGAAGGATGGTAGCTGGCGGGTGTTTGTGACGCAGTAGAGAAATTAGAAATGGACACTAGTGATTGCAAATAATATGGCGGCAGTATTTGATAGATGGAATCATGCTTTGGCTCATTCGGGGCCATACCTTGTATATAGACAGTATTATTCGGAGTTGAACCGATTTTACTGGGCATCGCACTCTGGTCATAAGATTACTTATACAGAGATGACCAATAAGGGGTATACATGGGACTCGAACCCTGATGCTGTCCTTGGTCTGCCTGCTCATAATCATAGTTTTCCGACTCTTCGTGATTGGGCTACGGCCTACGACCAGCTACAGGTGTGGACGAGGCTGAATGTGGTAATATCGCTCGCCTCCATCCTTGAAACATTTATTGATTCCGTCTGTGGGCTGGCCGTTGAATCGAATCCTGGAGTGTTGATCAATGCGAGTAAGAGTTTGGACGGCGTTAGTCTGCTAAAGACGAAAAGACTGGAACGCGAAGTAATTGAAAACGCAATAGAGGATATAGCCAAAGGCACATGGCCTCAAAGACGTTCTGCCTTTGATGTTCTGTTCGGAGGGCATCCTGTGGAATTGGATACCTATGAAGCAGACTTGGAGGAGTTGAGGAAAAAGCGTAATTCAGTAGGCCATGCTTTTGGACGTGATATTGATAAAGCAAGGCGTTTCGAAGAGATTAAACCATTGCCATTGGACGGCATCAGACAAGAGAAACTGATACATTTCTTTGACATTACGCTACGTGTGGCCAGTGCGATAGACCAGTATCTGCTGGATAATCATATCGGTGAGTACCAGGCATTGTTCTCATTTCATGTGTTTTATACTCACAATCAGGATAAGAACTGGAGTGATAAGGAAATGGCAAAAGCGTTTAGGAAGTATTTCTTGACTGACAGTATGCCATTGGGAAAAGAGTTCTTTAATGACTTGTTGGACTATTATAAGAATGCGTGATGATGAAGCTGTTTGACGCTTTTAAACAATATATAGTGGAACACTAGATTAGGCATGATACAAGAAATCAAATTGACTGCATACATAAGAAGTACGAAATATGGATATAATATCGGTAATTAATTATAAAGGAGGAGTCGGCAAGACCACTCTTACTGCCAATATAGCAGGAGAGTTGGCCTATAGGGGCTATGATGTGCTAATGATAGACTTAGATCCACAGGCCAGCCTTACATTCTCTTTTATTGACCCAGAGCAGTGGAGAAGTGACGTGTCGCCGTCGAAAACAATCAAGAACTGGTTCTCCACGAAAAAGAAAGTACGGACAAAGAATTTCAATTCATTAATAATAACGCCAGAGGCTGTGAATGATGCACTTGATGGTAGAGGTAAGTTGGATCTTGTATCATCACATCTTGAACTGATCAACGTGGATATGGAATTAGCAGCTGATCTTGGTGGTTCAAACGTAGCTCAGTTTGCTGAAAAGAATGTGGCGGTTCTGCACCGACTGAAGGAGGGCTTAGACCAGATACCAAACGGAGTATATGACTATATCATCATAGACTGCCCGCCAAATTTCAATATTGTCACAAAATGTGCCATAGTAGCGAGTGACTATGTGCTGATACCAGCAAAGCCTGACTACCTTTCGACCATGGGTATTGACTACTTGAAAGCAAGTGTGAAAAAACTTGTGACAGAATATAATGGATTCTGTGAACAACTTGAAGAGGAAGACGAAGATTATCAGCAGATAGATCCTGAAATGCTGGGCGTAGTATTTACTATGGTGCAGTTTTATGGAGGGGTTCCCATTAGCGCGTGTCGCCAGTATATAGACAAGACTAGAGACCTGGGCTTCCCAGTGTTTGAGAATTGTATGAGAGAGAACAAAACACTGTATGCCGATGCACCCCGTTATGGCGTGCCCGTAGTATTGAACTATAAGCGAAACCGTGCTGACATAGTAAGCGAGATTGAGAACATAGTTGATGAATTAGAGGTTAAACTATAATAATAAAGAGGTATGCATAGAAGAGTAAAAGATTTCTATCTGAACGAGATAGAACGATACATCCAGTTTCTGAAAAGTCTAACTCCTAACCAGGTGGCTCAATTGAAGGAGGAGGATGCAAATATTGAGTTTGTCTTCCATGGCAACAAGATGGAACGCTCGTTAGTGGTTACGCCAGAGAACAAAGAGTATGTAACTATCTTGATGAGTATAGAAGACATGCAGAGCAAGAGCGAAGTGGAAAAGTACCTTAAGCAGTTCAACCTTAAGCGCAAAGATCTGGAGGCCATGTGCAAACTGAAGGACATTCCATTCACAAAGCGAGACAATATGACTGTGTTGAAGGATAAGATATATGAACGAATGGTAGGTTTCAAACTGCGTTCACGTGCCATTCAGAACGACAAACCCTAAAACAATGGAAGAAATCAAGAATGCATACGTAAAAGCCGTCTGGGAGAGTCTGAAAGCCTTTATAGAGAACATCAACTGCCTCTACGACTCATTTGAGTATAGTGAGAATATGTTGAGGAGTCAGAAGATAGAGGCACAGAGGGAGTATAAGGCTTTTTTGAAGAAACTGCCAGTTAGACCAGGCGACGGGCCTGTGAAATTGGTAATCCCTGCTGGCAGAGAGAAGGAACACCAGCATTTAGAGCGCAAGGTGAAGCGCAGTCAGGATTCGTCAAAGCTGCTGCTGCGCAGTTACATTGTGTCGATGGTGTCACAGTTTGATGCCTACATAGGCGATATGCTCCGTATTATCTATGACATCAACCCCGACAAGCTAAAACAGTCAGATCATAAGTTCACCTACGCAGAATTGCAGACTATAGGTTCAATAGATGCCGCAAAAGAGCAGATTATTGATGCTAAGGTCGAAAATTTCTTGCGAGACTCGCATCAAGACCAATTCAAGGAGATGGCCTCTTCTATCGGTGTTGATACATTGAAGGACTTTTCCAATTGGCCTTTTTTTGTGGAAATAACGCAGCGACGTAACCTATTTGTACACTCGAACGGGATTGTGTCAAACCAGTATCTCAATATTTGCAAAAAAGAAGGCGTCGATTTGGGAGAAACAAAAAAGGGAGACCAGCTGGAGGTGGATCGGAGTTATTTTAATAAAGCTTTTGAGGTGTTCTACGAAGTGGCCGTGAAACTGTCGCAGATGGTGCTACGCGTACTGCTATACAAAAAAGACAATTCTTGTTTAGAGGATATTGACAAGTGTATGATTACGAACACTTTTGATCTTATTTGCGACGAGCGTTACGATGTTGCCATTGAACTGGCCAACTTTGCCCTGGGTAAGACTTTTAAACACAAAAATAAAGACCGTTCATATTTAGCACTCAACCGAGCGCAGGCCTACAAATGGAAAGGCGATGAGAAAAAGTGCCAAGAGTTGCTTGCTGATGAAGATTCCTCGGCTTGGAGCAGTGAACTGAAGTGCCCCAAGTATGCTCTTGAAGATAATTTAGACAAAGTATGCGAGATGATGCGCTCGTGTGGTAAGGACAGTGAAATACTGAAACCCGAGCAGTACCGTACATGGCCGATATTTAAGGGTGTTCGTGATAAGGAAAAGTTCAGGGAAACTTTCAAGAGTATCTTTGGCGAGGATTTTGACCCAGAGGTGCAGGCAGCAGAGGTTGCTGACTTGGAAGTAATCAGCACAGACGAAGAGGAATGAATGCAATTCTATCGATAAAGCCAGAGTTTGTCAAAGAGATAGTATCAGGAAGAAAGCGTTACGAATATCGTAAGGCTATCTTTAGGCAGCCGGTGGAGAAGGTATATATATATGCCTCTGCGCCGGTTGGTCGTGTAGTGGGGGAGTTTGAACCAGTCAAGATATTAATTGGCGAACCTACTGAGATATGGGAGAAAACAAAGGCGTATTCTGGTATCACGAAAGAATTCTATAAGGAGTATTTCTGCGGTAGAAGCGTTGCTTATGCTATTGAGATTAAGAATCTTGTGATTTTTGATGAACCAAAGGTGCTGCCATTTCATGCACCGCAGTCGTACAGATATATAGATAAGCTTTAGGTTTCAGCTTTCAAGTTTCAGGAGATGAAGATAGAATTTATAGACGGTCGTCACTCACTATACCAAGCCGTCAAGAAGCTTGGAAGAAAATATGCCGCCACTCTGGGCTTTATGCCTGATGGCGGCTTTGAGGATTATGCGGCCCGCAGAACTATTATCACGGCCAGTGAGGATGGTGTGTTGCAGGGCTACTTGATGTATCGTCAAGTGAACAGTTTTTCGAGGGTGACGATAGTGCATCTGGCAGTGGATGAAACTTTCCGTGGAAAGGGTGTTAGCACTGAGTTGATTGATGCCCAGAAAAAACGATTTAAAGATACGGGCATTGCCGGTATCTCGCTGAGTTGTCGCAGGGATTTTGAGAAGCCCTCGCAGGTGTGGGAGCGTAACGACTTTATAGCCAAATGGAACCACAGGAGCCGCAGTATGGAGGAACACTACCTGACCACATGGTGGTATGACTTTAATCCGCGGACGCTGTTCTCGATGATGTATGAGGAGAGCGGCAAGGTTAGGGCTCTGTTGGATGCGAACATTATTATGAAACTGCGCGATGCGGGAATGGGCATTAAATTCAAAAATCCCAAAGAAGACCCCAGATGTCTGCTCCAAGACTGGCTTGTAGATGAGACGGAACTCTGTTATGCACCGGAGGTGTTTAACGAGATTAACCGTGATGAAGATATTCGTAGGGGACAAGCAACAAGGGACTATGTGAATAGTGCTTTTATCCAAGCACTGTTTGATACGGAAAAGAAAACAGAGATAGCCAAGGAGCTAGAGAAAATATTGTCAGGAAGTAGCGTTAACTCCATATCTGACAGAAAGCAGGTGGCCAGTTGTATAGCGGCAGGCATACCTTACTTCATCACCTACGATGAGGCTATAATCAGAAAAAAGGATGTAATAAAGACTACATACGATGTTGAAATTTATACACCGCAAGAGTTCTTGATGAAGATTGACCAGCTTCTGCATCGTGAGGATTACTCGCCGTCGTTGCTGAAAGGTGTGGCATTTCATACCGTGGCGCAACAAGATGCAGCAGACCTGAATGCCAGTATAGATTATTTCTTGCAGAAAAGGCTGCATGAAAGGAAACTGGACTTTGAAAACGCTGTAAACGGTTGCGTGAATGAGGGAGGCAAACTGTACACAGTGAACTTTGAAGAGCAGAAACTGGCCTTCTATGGGATAAAGGACAATGATGAATCGTCTACTATCGAATTCCTGCGAATTGCGGAGGGAGCAGTGAGCGCTTCGCTGATGTGCCAGATAGTGACAGACAAGATACGTGAGTGCGCCAAGCAGAAACGAAAGTATATTGTCCTGAAGGAACAGTATCTTACAGAGGAACAGATGGAGTTCCTGATGAACTTTGGTTTTAAACAGCAGGCGCAGGGTGCGTTTGTGAAGGAAATCAGAAACGAGATAGTGATGATGGAGAGTCTGCCTTGGCAGAACTTGAGCAATGAGGATTTTGTGCGGATAGAGATGATGTATTTTCCGCTGAAGATACGAGACTTGGATATAAAGACATATATTATTCCTATCAGACCATATTGGGCAGGTCAGTTGTTTGATAGTATCATATCGAGTGAAGATATGTTTGGCGCTGATCCAGAAAAGCTATGGAGCTTTGAGAACGTATATTATCGACATACGAAACCCGTTACAGAAGTGCCGATGGCCAGAATACTGTGGTATGTGAGCGGTCACGGAGATGTGTGCTCACATTCATTATTATTGGTGTCCGATAAAAAAATAAACTGAGCCGACAGAAAAGGGGACAAACCTTTCGGCAAGTCCCCAAAGATTTGTAATTTTGTATTTGCGACAAACAAAATTCAAATCTATGGGCAAAGGTACAAATATCTCCGGACAGCCGGTACTAAGTCAACTAATAAAATTGATGGACAGGTCAAAAATTAACACTTTAGCGTCAAAATCGGGTGCAAACTACTACACGAAACATCTCGATGAGTACTCACACCTGGTTGTAATGCTCTATGCCGTGCTTAGCAATCTGCGCTCCCTGCGTGAGACCTGTCTTGGTTTTGCGGCCAATGCTACCCGTATGAATCATCTTGGCATCGACCATATGATATGCCGCAGTACGCTGTCCGATGCCAATAAACGGCGCAAGTCCGGTTTCTTTGGCTCCATCTATCGCATGCTTTACAAGCGTTATGCACCTGTTTTATCGGACAGCCTGTCGAAAAGAGAGGTTTCTGCGAAACTCTACGTGATGGACTCGGCCACGATAAGCCTTTTCTCTCAGATACTTAGGGGCACTGGACGCAATCCGAATAATGGCAAGAAAAAAGGCGGAATCAAGGCTCATACCATCATAGAGGAGAGCATCGATCTTCCTGTTTTCGTTGACTATACAGAGGGCATAGTGCATGACCATGAGGCTATGGAGCGACTGTTCGACCTTCCCTTTCGTTACCAACGTGCTTGATCCTGAGGAAATGTCGGCAGAACAAGTATGCGAGATGTACCGTAGGCGTTGGAGCATCTAGTCGCTCTTTAAGCGTTTAAAACAGAACTTCCCGCTGAAATATTTCCTTGGCGACAACCGCAATGCCATTGAGATACAGATATGGGTGACCATGATAGCTTACCTCCTGTTGCGGGTTATGCAGACAAAAGCCAGAAGCAAACTGGCCTTCTCGAATATCGTGATGCTTACAAGGGTAGCATTGGGAGCGTACATCGACCTCGTTACGCTGCTCAACTGTCCGAAACTCGACTGGAACCTGCTGGATCAACAGCGAGCGAGATGGGAAGCGTATCAGAATACACGACAATTGGAGCTTTTTCCTACGTAGGAGGGGTTACTTTTTGAGATGAGAAATAAATTTGCCTGTTTAAAGGCGGTTTCAAACGAATATTGATCAATTCCGATTTTTATCGGACAGCAATATTTTTTAATGTCTATGGTCATTGGCAACATGTTTTCGTAATCGGTTCTTCCTTGCATAACTGCCTTGATTACTATCGAATCAGTTCACGCTTGACAATTCTCGAATAAATTCGGAACTATTCTCGCTTACACACAGAATTGAAGAATTCCTTAAAATATTCAAGCGTTGATACGCCACACATCTTACACGTTTCGATTCATGGCTCATCCTCGCGTTTAACAAGGAAGTGTATCATTGATATCAGCTGGTCTTTTTCCATGGAAACGTATGGATCTTCCGCAGAGATTGGCATTGTGATTATACTATATTGAGAGTTCTTAGACGAGCGAAGCGACAAGTCGATTACTTGGACAAGCCAAGTGACTTTGTCAGTTATTTCGGATCGTTCTCATTCTTTAAACGAGCGCCACTCGGATATGCCGCTTATTCGGGTTCACGAGTCTTAAGAACCAGAGGTCACTGTTTCCCAAGGGAGGCAAAGTAAAGTATCAGATTCCTCTTTCATACACAATACGTCAAAATTGATAGCTTACAAATGAAATGCGGGTTCTAGTCTCATCACTTTCACATTTTGGAAGGCTTCCGCCTCCTTTTTATATACATTCTTATTTATACCTCAACTCGTTCAATACAATATGCTTTACTAGTGCAGCCGATGTATACATAGCATATTCTTGATAATCATCCGATTTCTCTTTATCCGCATAATCAGATACCGACTTGGCTAGCACTGTGTATTGTGGCCTGGGGCGCGCACTATTACAAGCTGCATAAAACACCCCATAACCTTCCATTTCGACACCAAGTAACTTCCTACAATGCTTCTGGATTAATTCCACTTGTTCTTTACTGGAGAGAACAGCAGGTACTGATGCTATTGGACCTAGGTGTATCTGTAATTTCGTTCCAGGCTTTCCTGTGTTGTAGGCAAAACCTTCCTCTATCTCATTCAGTAGTTTCTTGTCTGCAGACAAACGGCTTACTATTGATTGGACATCTGCATCTAAAGGAAGTTCATGATAATCCGGATAGAAGATATCATAGCCATCTTCATCGGTTTTAATTTTCCCACTGGCCCCATCCCATACTTTTGTAGCCACCAATATATCTCCCAATTTAGCTTCTTTTCGATCTACAGCTCCCGCTATACCCGTCATAAACAAATATTTGGGGCGGAAATAGTATATCAGTTTTGTCGCCAATGCTGCAGAGGCTGTACTGGCCATTTGTAGTGCATAACATGTCACCATTCGTATTTTGGTTCCATGCTCATTAACTACTGTCTTGGTATAAAATGTAGTAGCAAGGTCTGAGGGTATATCAACCTCTGTCCATCCGTCTGGGCCAAAAACAGAGCGTACTGCTTCATTCTCGGACTTCAATGCATTGATAATTGCTACGTCGTAGTCATATACATCCTGATTTCTGACGCTCTTCTGTGATTTTAATAAGAATGCAATCTTATTCTTCAACTTCCCTTTCCAATCATCACTATTCTCCTGGTATAGGATATAAGCCAATAAATGGTTATCAAAAAATTCTCGATATTTGGGGTCGGCATCCTTCCATCTGGTAATGCCTACTATATTGTATGGCATCATCAGGTCTTCATCACTGTTCAGGTCTTTTAAGAAAGTCACTGCGTTCTCTGGCGAAGGATCATCGCCAAAACGCATTGGTATATACAAATCCAATACCGCAAGGTCGTACTGATTCTTGTTTACAAGCTCCTCTGCCTGTTCAACAGAAGCCGCCACATGCACATAATCAGGATTAATCTCGTCTATTCCACTCAGCAGTGCTTGGTACTTTGCAACCTTATCTTGCGAGTCATCAATTAATAGTATTCTCAACATCTTCTATCACTTCTTTTAAATTCCCTTTCCAGGAGTCGTTATTAGTACTATATTTAACGTAGCCAAAATAATTAGCCCCGCAAACCTGTTTGATGCGCTGGCTTATCTGGTCAATTGTCTCATTGTTAAATGTCTCATATTGGGTTATAACAGCACAACAGAAATCAATACCTTCATCAAGCAATTCTCTGACTATTAGTTCCCCTCCATTCTTAAACGACTTTCCCCCATCACTTTTTTCTGTTATATCAAAGTTGGGAATTGTCATATCAAGCAAAATCAGATCATAATGATCATCATACGCCGCCTGTACACCACTTTCAACCGATTTGGCTGTTTTAATCTCAATCTTTTTATGAAGAGACGTAAGATGATTGATAATGTCATTCATCTTATGCTCATCGTCTTCTACTAAAAGTATTTTCATTCTTTTATTGGTTTTATTTCGATTTGAATTGTCACAACAAATTTCTCATCGCGTACATCATTGGAATATTGGTTACTCTGAGATCCTAGATGATACTTCACTGCATTATATATCTTTGAACATCCAGAATTCTTCTCGTTTCTAGTTTTTCCCTTTCCAATGGTTTCGGCTAGATTCTTGTTTATCTCATCTACTTTTTGTTTCAATTTGAAAACATCTTCCTTGCGAATGGGATTACTTACTTCTATCATAAGTTTGCCATCGTTCTCTTCAACACAGATGTCGCAGACCCCTCCTATTCCTGTTGTTCTTTCATAGTTTAGAGCATTGTTCAGTAAATCGTGGAAAATATCATAGAGTGTTCCAAAGTATCGTCCCTGAAAAGTAGATGTACTCTCGTCTTTTACCTTCGTTCTTAGCTGATTTTTATTATTTCTTTGGATGAAGTCAAGACTGGTACGTATTACCTGATCCATCGTGAAGTCAAAATCAACGTAATTACTACGTTTAAACCACTTGGTCACTATTTGAAAATCCGTTTGGATTCCATTCTGGCAGAAACTGATAGCATCATTAAAGAAGTCTTTCTTTGGATGGTCATCACCAATCACGCTAATTACATCTCGCTGTAAAGAGTGTAATAGTACGATCATCTCTGCTTGTGCATCATTCAATATCGTACGCATTTGCTCAAGACACTTCTCTGTACGTTGCCAAAGGCTGTCCACAATCAATTGAAAACAAATATCAAATGAGGTTACTGTTTCATTATAAAGGAGATTGTCTATATCATCCGCAAAATATTTCAAATCATAATCAAAACACCCCTGACTCTTCTCCTGATTCTCTTCTGTCTGAACTTGTATATATGAATCCTTAACTTCGTCAATGATAACATCAATTCCTCTTGAGAAACTCTCAAAAAGCTTAATACATTCAAGAGTTTTATTATCCTTCAATTTAAACTGCTGGCTAATCCAATATTCATTGTGAGAATATTCACCTTCAATCGTATTAGTTACCAATTGCCTCTCCTCAAAATGGTTTCTCAGTTTGTTGACAAGAGTCCCATGACGTATACGAGTACTAAGATAATTGTCAAGTCCGTACTTTGGATTAAATAGGAATTTATCCCTTATTATCTTAAATAACTGGATTAATATATCCCTTCTGTAGTTCACTTGCTCAAAGGCACCCTTGTCAACCTTCAATTCTCCATTCTCATCAACATGGACATAGGACATCTGAACCCCAAAATCAGCCAATCGTGATATTATTTCTCCGACCACCAGGTCTTGATAGGCGACTTGGTTTGATGCGCTCTCAAACATATCATAAAGATCACGAGCCTCTTCTATTTCATTTTCTTTAATTGATTGAATGTCAACATATATTTTGCTCTCATCAACTTGATTATTGAGCTCCATAATCTTAATGTCACGACATATTGTCGATATTTCGTCGTTGATAGATTTTTCTTGATAGTAGTCATAAAGGTTCGAGCAAATGGTTCTACGTTCCTCCATCACCTGCGTCACACTCTTAAAACGTAAAACATGCAGGGTTAACACTTTCGGTGTAGCCACCCTCTCTAAGAAATAACGCAGTTTCTCATCTCCATTAACACTTATTTCTGATGCTTTTGAAACACAGCATTTTTTTAAATATTTCTTATATATAAAGTAAATCGTTTCTGGGTCGGCACCCGCCATCTCACTGAAAACAGATAAGTCCAAAGGAATTATTTGAGCTAGTGTATTATTTTCAACAAGGGCTATAATTATGTCTTTATCTCTAAATCCTATAGTCAATGCTTTGTCAGTTAACCTACTTTCCACATAGAACTTAATTCCTTCAATATCTTTTTGATTGTCAATATAATGGTTAAAAATATAGGTAGCAATCAAATCTTTTATATATGAAGCTACTTTATCTTCTGCGAATCTATTTTTAATTTGACCAAACAATTCATCCCCCTTTAATGATGCAAGTGAAATCTCAAAACACTCTGTTGAGATGTTTTTGGGATGTTCATCAAAAACATTGTTCCAAAAAGTACTTTCATTAGTAATTTCTTTTATATACATTTCTCGTGTCTTTTTATCCTTATAAAAACAGGCATCTAAAGGGGTGTTGTAATCTGAATATTTCCATAACTTACCGTTCACTTCATTAATATCTATCGTGTCTATCCCTTCTAATAAAGAATGGAGATAGCGTAATCCAAGTATATGATACTGAGAACGGCATATATTGTAAAGACGACGTTTATGAAAAACCAGATTTGATTTATGTGCCAGTATTTCAGAATAATGATATCTTATTAAATCAATGAGTGGACTATTACCCTCGGGTTTGTCTAAATGGCCTCCCCTAAGTATTTGCGACTTTAAGTAAATAGATTGTATTTCAAAATCATCAACATTCTTTAACAAGTAGGCTTGTGACATCTGTTGCACCTGATCATAAGCCTCATTCCAATAAGCTTCTAAGATGGTGGTTCTTTCTTCATCTTCGGAGGCATTGTCTGAAGCTCCAAATAAATAGCAAAGCTTATTGAGATATTTATCTTTTATATATGAATTCAATATTTTAAGATATCCTGTTACAGTAGGGTCTATCTGTGTTTCTTCTTTAAGGTTCGGCAGAAAATTTATCAGGTTGTTATAAAGGTCAATAATTGAAGAATTCATATCTGTACACATCCAATCACCTTCTGTAAAGCCAAGATATGGCATACAGTGTGAAATCAGATAGTTATTGATAAGTGTTGCCTGTTGTACATTATCAGACACAAGGGCCCTTTTAACATCATCTAGGATAAAATCTAGAGAAGAACTTCGATAAGCACAATAATAGACGTATTGCACTATTGTTTTATTCTCCTGAAATAATCTATTATATAACTTGGTACAAGCATCAAGTCCATTTTCCAGACGTTCAATTTTAATCTGATATGTAGCAGCCCAATATGAATAGCTTAATTCTTTATTGACTTTTTCTATAATGTCTCGTGCTTGTTTATAATTTCCTAAGAGTACGTACCTGTCTATATCCCTCTTGTATTCTACATATCGATTGATAATGTCCACATTATGCTTTAGTACATAAGTCAGAACTCCTAAATATTCTTTTATCTCTCTATGTGGTTGTATGTTTGATCCATATATTTGCTCATAGCTAGTTCGCTTTAAATATGATAACGATAACAGTCCTTTGTATATGGTAGGTGCTTTTTGGTATACACACTCTAACTCGTCATATGTACATTCTTCTAGAAAAGCTGACAGCAATAGCTTTTTATTTGTATCTGCTCTTTTTAGATAATTAAGGCATTTATTTACTTTCTGTGTATCCATACCGTCAAAACAAATTTATTAAAACCACAAAAACGCAAAGCAAGTATTAATCCTTTAATCCCAACAATACATTTTCTTTATTCATTCTACATATCCCCTCTTCCTCTCCTAAAAACCTATCAGTGGGGCCTGGCACCAGTGATAGGTGTGGGTATAGTTATTTTCCTCGGACGAGCATAAATTTACTTATTGTCAGCGAGTTACAAGCATAAGCCATAAAAACATTATACTCAGGATGATATTTGAAATCGATATCCTTTTCTGGCTACAAATTTATGAAAAACTTTCGTAACAGCCAAACATTTTCTGAAAAATTGTCTAAGATACGTAGGAGCAAGCACCTACGCTAAAGTATTTGACCCCGTTGGGGTAGCGAAACCTATCATTGGGGCCTGGCCCCAGTGATAGGTGGCAAATGATAGCAAATAGCGTTCTCGCCCAATATGCAAAAACATGACCTATTAAAACGACTGAAAGCCAGCCCGAAGGTTGACTTTCATCGTTGTTGATATCAAAAACCTATCACTGGGGCCTGGCACGGTGATAGGTATGATGTATCACGCCTGCCGCACCGCCCACAGCCGTCTTGACAACTTCCTTATAGGCATTCTCCTGTCCTTGGATGCGCACCTCGGGATCGAGCGTAGCAGCACACAGCCAGAAGTTGGCATCGTAGCGAGCATCAGCGGGCTGTTTATGGATATGCACACCCTTCACGTCCTTCAACAGTTCCTCATACAGAGTCTGCACATGCTTATGGTGAGTACATTACTCATGCGGTAGTTGTAACCGATGGCAGAATGCTGGTAGTAGGGATAAGCATCGCGGGCCTGGGTGGCATACCACATAATCGCATTCGCATCCTCCTCATTGCTGCAGATAAGGGCTCCACCGCCAGAGGTGGTAATCATTTTATTGCCGTTGAACGAAAGCACGCCATACTTGCCAAACGTACCCAGCACCTGACTATTAAAGCGCGAGCCCATACCCTCTGCCGCATCCTCATATCCTTTTGTGGCGACAAAAACATGAATGTCACCTCGAGATACGTAGGAATGAACACCTACGCTAAGGTATTTGACCCCGTTGGGAGCGCGAAACCTATCACTGGGGCCTGGCACGGTGATAGGTTTGGACGAGCCTTTGAAGGAGGCGGCGGAGGCGGAGGGCGGTTTTGAAGAGGAGGCGGCCTACCCTGCTTTTGGAAAGGTAATGGACCGTAGTCAGGAGCCAAAGCGCAGAGCGGAGTTGGCCGGTGGTGTAAGAACCGAGCTGGTTAGCGGAACCTATCATTGGGGCCTGACCCGGTGATAGGTGAGACGGCGAGGAGGCGGAACCTATCACTGGGGCCTGGCCCGGTGATAGGTGGGGGGTGGCGGGGCGGGGTGATAGGTGGGAGCGGTGGAGGGCGGAAGAGATTTCGCGGCGGAAGGCGTTATATGCAAACTGGTAATCAGGATTATCATGGGCATCGATATAATAATGGCAGAAGTCCTTCTGCCAATGCATGGTTTCCTCTAATCGCTCGCCAGACACTATATGCTCGGCTATTTCACAATAAATAAAACCGAATTGCCGTAGTTTTTCACGGTATTTTGTTCCGGCGCAAATTGATCCTGGACGTCGATGATGCAGATAGGTTACGTAAGGTCTTAGCTTCAATTTAGGGGGATGTTTGATGTTTTTCTCAATTTTCTTTGGAAATAAAGAAAATTCTTTTTATTTTTGCCCATGTAAAAGATGGACTAATATGGCTTTCTCACAATTATTCAGTTCTTTTGCTATCAGTGTTGCTGCCAATATTGTAACATCACTCTTTGCACGGAATAGCACAGAGAAAGATATCCGTGCGGCTTTTCAAGACGCCATAGAAAAGTGGTGCCCTAATGAAGATATTAGACGGTTCAGAGAGCCAGCAATCAACAAGTTTGTAGAAGATTATATCAACGATCCTACGTTGGATCCCGAGACACTTTCAGATGAGATGAATAGTTTCCTCTCGTGCTTCGAGGAGTGTGTCGCTGCCCATGAAGCTGCTTTTCACTACCTTTCAGCAATCAAGGAAAAAAGTTATTATAGTGAGGTGATGGCAACACTACAGATTGTCAATCGGAAACTGGATGTGATATCAGAAAAGTTGGACGCCACGGATCCTAGACATGAGGAGTTGCATTTTGAGGCCGTGGCAGAAATAAATACGGTAATAGAGGAGGTCGTTGTTGAACCAGTAAATGCGTTCCTGTTCGGAATTGAAGCATCATTTGATGAGGGCGCTTATGTATATATAGAGAACACGAAGGAAGGCAATGTAAGGGTGATTATGGATAAGGACTCATATCTTGATAATGATGAAGTGAATCCTAACAGGAAGAAATACCATGATTTTGAATATGATTGGGACAAAGAACCAAACAAGTCATGGGCGTATATTGTACCCGACTTTCACTTTTGGCAATTGTTTCATGAAGCAAATATTGCAGGTTTTCAATTGATGGGAATAGATTTCTATGATAGTATTGAGAAGTTAGAAGCATGCGTAGATAAGATGAGCATCAACCAACAGTTGACTGTTGATGAAAGGAGAATCATAGCTAATATGAAGCAGGCTATGAGGGCACTCCAGGCAATGATAGAGGATCATGGGGATATTTTCACCAAAGTGAATGCAAAGTTCGAAAATATCGTGGTGGAGAAAGGGCATAACTTCCGCAGAGACGGCCTAGAGATTGGGACATATCAGATTGTTTATAAAGTAGAGGATTATGAGGAATCTATTACGGGCATTTTAACGCTCCCCATAGCCTATGAAGACAATCTTTTAGACATGTGGCGCATCAACGAGGACTATTATTTCAAGCTTACTGGCTATCTTGGTATGGTGTTCAACTGTGTGAAAGAGTGGTGGGAGGTCTCAAATGATGATGCCAGAAAATAAAAGTTGCCTTGTATTTGTAATAGGTCAAACATAAATAATCATGGAAGGAATTTAATTTTATCCCTTCTGTACCTGAAATAGTCGTAAAACCAACTGTATTCATAAAGCAAGCTCCAAATATTCTTTCGCTGCAAGAAATCATAATCGGCAGCTTGAATTCTCATCACCCCAAGAATCTTTTGCCTTAGCTTTTCATCATCAATTGCACTCTTTACGTCTTCTTTTGTATAATGAGTCTTCGCTATTTGTGCCCATATCTTGCGCAATAGTTTCAGTGTTCTATGTCCAAGATTTATTGCTTCTATAGTTGCTCCATATTTAGCCTCATCATATGTAAGCTCACCATCTCGCTCATAAAGTAACCTGCGTTCCACTTGAGAATCATAAAACAAAGGGATAATCTCTTTATCACTTCTTACGTTATTACAGGTGTTATGTATATTACCTGCATACAAATTAGGTTGATTTATGTCCCATACACTACCGTCGCATGAAGCCACTAAATTCTCATATGCACAATAATGGGGATAAGGCGGTACTTTTATTTTATAACGAGGAGGTTCTTCCGTCCACCTCACATACCTCTTCATAAATTGTGCCGTATTCAGATAGTGACAGATTGTAGATGAGTCTTCTTTATTTGTTTTACGTGGTAACAAATGTTCTATGGTTGTCTTATGTTTTATGGAGATGGATCTCATGCAATAACAACAATGATAATTCTGTTCGCTCAGAAGGAGTCGTTTAAAGTCACGCATTCTTTTGAGATCATCAAAAGTCGTATTCACATATTTGCCAAGTTCGGTGTTCCATCCACCTCGGAGGAATTTCCCAACGATATAATGACCGCGTTTGCGGTGGTTTTTATGCCTTTTATTAATCCATTTCATCAGCGGTTATCCTCGTAGTTCTTTTCTATGTCAGAAAGAATCTCCTGATACCGCTTCTCAGAGACAAGTGCCTTCAACTCTTCCTTTTTCTGTTCTACTAAATCACTATTTCCTTGCCGCAAGTTTCTGAGTATCGAGGAGCGCAAAGTTTCGGTAACCCCATTACTCGCACTTCCATCCATCACGGTCTGTAGGGCAATATTATAGTCTAGGCCATAAATATCAGCCACCTCATGCGGTTTTTTCTCTCCAAACACCATACGGAATATCTTATTCTGGGAATCGTTGGTCTTGATATTAGATACTACGAGAGGGGAATGAGTTGACAAGATGAACTGTATATCAGGGAAAACTTTTGTTAAACGATCTACGACCTCAACAGCAAAAGTTGGATGCAAATGAAGATCCACCTCATCAACAATAACCACTCCCTCTGGTTCCTTTTTCGTATCATGATTAAGTATCCAGTGGCGACAGCAGATATCGAGCACAATAGAATATAAACGAAGATAACCTGCAGGCAAGTTCTGGAAAAGAATATCTCTGCCGTCTTTCATCCTTAGCCACATCTCCATTTTATGATCATCAGTAATCTTAAATATAGTAGCCTTAATCTGAAATGAATCATCACAATCCTTATTGATTGGCACAGAAATTTCCATAAGTTTACGGGAGATGTAATTTGCTTCTTCTTCTGAATACTTATCTGTATGATTCATCTGCACATCACGAACCACAGCATTCAACCATCTTCTAAGCCACATATAAGAATATGATGGTTCCTTGTCCCACTGCGCATAGCCAAAGGTACGCAAAACCTTGTCGTAGCTGTTCAGTTGTGATTTCGCAAAATCTGTCAGTTGCCCTTCTTTATGAGGGAAAGAGTCGGAAAAATATGCATATATTGGTAACATATCTTTTTCTTTGAAGGTGGCCATAAAATCATGATAGGCCTGGGCATATTTACTAACATCTGCCTTCTCACCAGCCACGTTTCTACGACTTATATCCCAATCCAACTGTGTACCGAAGTAGTTTGCCTTCGCATGAATGTTTGCAGTTGTTGCTGGAATATCGTTAAACTGATTTCCAAAAAAGTCACCACTACTAATCTGCTCCATAACCACATCCATGTTACCTGCAATCAATAACTCATCACCCAGTTCCTTTTCTGAAGAGAAAATAAAACCAAGAGCATAGCGTATGGCTCTTAAGAGAGAGGTCTTGCCAGCCCCATTCCGACCAATAAGTACAGACACCTTGGGAGCCAGTTCAATGTTATAACTTGTAAAACATCTAAAATTACTAACGCCTATATTTTGGAGTCTCATTTCGATTCTTTTTGATTGTTATTCACACAATATCACGTTGCAAAATTAATAATATATTAGGAAATCATAAGCTTTATCCCATAAATTTTTGTTTTTTTATAATTTCCATTTCTTTAAAATATAAGATTTCCCATATCATACATAAGACATCAACGCTCGACTTTTGTGCTTCTTCGAGTTTACGAGTCTTAAGAATTGACGGTTAGTTAATATCACTCATAATCTTTTTGATATCAACGCTTATACCAGTCTTCTTGTTTTGTTCCAACATTTTTATGATTTTTTGTTTTCTAACATCATTATATCTTTTTGTATTCATTGAGCGGAAAGAATAAAAGTTGTCCGCAAGATGGAAATCCGATAAATGAACTATTCTCATATTATTGTATTTTCAATATATTATTCCACGAAGATTCTTAAATATTTACACCTGCCACTGCGACACCTTAAAACTTATCTATTTCTAAGCTTCACTTTCCACTATTCACATACCCCAATGAATGCTCATAGTCATGGGCGAACTGCTCGTATGCCGCTTTTATCTGCTCCTTGGTTACACTTTGGTCATAGCGCTTATTGTAAACATAGTCAATAACCTCATCGTCAACATCATATACAAGCCTTATCGCATCATTGTATTTCCCCGATCCAAAGATGCGCTTATAAGGACACACCATTGCAGGCACCTTGGCGGAATAAGGATAAAAAGAATAGTCCTGGTTAATCCTCAATGCTGCATATTTGTTATTACACGGGAAGTAATCCCTCGCAAAAATATGTTGCTTTTTATACTTATACAATAGTAATATTTGAGAATCCTGATCTTCGGCAACATATTCTTCCCTTGGTGTATTACTAAGAATATAATTGTCTTTTTCGTAATAGACACATGAGAAAGACTGCGAAAGTTTTGTAACGACAAAATCAAACACCCTATCTGTATAATAGGCAGACTTTTTAGAAAGCGTTATCTCCTGATTATTTATGGTAAATTTCAAGAAATTAGCGTCTATAGGAGTTATATCCCTAGTATATCTGACCTCCTGGGCTGTCATGATTTCAGCTATTGTTACCTGATGTTTTTTACGATCTGCCGTCGAGTATTCAAGAGGATATTGTTTCCAGGCTTCATCATACGATATCCTACCCTTCATATCCTCATATTTCTCCAGTTCAGGCCTCAGATATTCCAATACCATTGATATACACTGTTGCAAAGACTGACTACAATTATTTTTTTTCTGCGACAGGTATTTGGCAACCACCTTTTTTACCCTAACAGTCAATTTAACATTTACAGAATCCAAGAAAGACTCGCGGTTCAATTTTAGCCACTGCTTTGCGTCATCTCGAAGGATATTGACGGCAAAAGAAAGTGACGGAAAACTTAACCATCCATGATTAATCAACTGATTCCTGTAATAAAACACACTATCCCTCTTCTCAACAATTTCAATAGCCATGCCTTCTTCCTCGTCATAATACTCCAGTATTCCCTGGCTAGGGATGTCATATTGTTCACCATTATACTCAAACTTGAGCGGAACAGAAGAGTTTTGTGCGAACTTATACAATTCCTCTATCAAGCCTACGAAATGAGAAAAATCAGCATCATTCTTCCTAGAGAAGTCGTACTCTTTATAGAACTGGGCATAACCTTTCACATTACATTTTATCGGATTCAACTGATCACCCAAAGAGTCATGCTGCGTCTTAAATTCGATAATGGTACCTATATGTCCATTATCATTCTTAAGAGTTTTCATCAGTATCGCACCTTTCCCTACCCCTATAGGATTCTTCATCTCAACAATAAAAGAGTCTTCGCTATTTAGTTTCCTGGTATGTATGGTCACCTCATCAGCAATCAAAAACACACTTTGAAAACCAATGCCAAAGATACCTGACGGGCGCATATAGTCCTCCATCTGCTCGATGATTTCTCTTTTCGACTTGTTTATATGCGAACTCCCCGTATTAAAGAGATATTTTAAGTCCTCTTTCGACATACCAAGCCCTTGGTCCTCAATCTTTATGCTACACTCGGCCCTGTTTTCATCAATGCGTTTCTCTTCCATTGAGATATAAACAGGATATTTCTTCAATCCCTCAAAGAACGCCTTGTATCCTTTATTCTCAGGGTGTTCTTTAAAAGCCCTTAAATAGGTTGCATCTACAGCATTCTGAAGGAGTTCCCGCATACACTTGGCTGGATTAGAATATAAGCCAGCGCCCTGTATCAGCTCTAAGGCTTTTCCTGTATCAATTTTAAATTCGGGTCTGTTTTTCCCGTCAATCGTATCATAACCAATCAGGTTTACCTCCAAATTCCCTATTGTAGGAAGACTACCATATTCTGGACCTGGCACAATATCATACCAATGCTGACTAACAAAAACGACCTCATCGTTCAGCCATTTAAACCAATCATTTGTCAACTCAGCGATCTTATAATTATAGCAGTCCGCGCTAATCTCGATGGTCTTTTTTGTAATGTTCAGCAAGGTTATCGACCTGTTAATCTCGTTATAGGCCTTGGAATCTACAGGAATGCTACCCAGAGAGTTTAGTAGCACATCCGATAGTCGGTTATTATCAACATCCAAAAGATCACCCAGTCTAAGGAGAAAAGCCACGAACCTCGGGTGACATGGTTCTGTACCGCAACCTGAGGTTTGTTCAAAGGGCAGTTCCATCACCTTCTCACGCATCCGCGTATGGGCAGCACATATCAGTGAAAGTTGCCCAACAATCCTTTTAGGAATCATTCCACTCGGGAAGTTTCCAATAAACTCATCTTCAATTTTCGCTGTAGAGCGGTCAGCATGAGCTTTTCTGACGAAATCGGCTATCAAGAACCTAACAGCCTCATAGCTTTGCCCCGTCAAGGCATTATTAGCATAGTAGAGTTTATTCTCTTTTATCTCCAAAACCTTTGCATATTCATGCATCGGCGATGTCACGTCATCTTGTTTATCTTTAACAAACTTCACGAATGCCGAACCATCTGCAAACAAGTCTTTCTTATCCTCACTATCCACCACCATTCCGCAATCATGATAATAGGCAGCATTCAGAAGCAGCCACAAATCGACTACGGACAGGTTTTCTATCGCCTCTTTGCCCAGAATGATAGAAATGTTGTTAAGGATAGCCTCTGAATGGCTGTCATTATGCAGACTATAATGAGGGAATACATGCGATATGACATCCAATATCATTGGAGCACGTTTCTTGGCAAGCTTCCACTGAGCCAACCAGGAATCACACAATTCGTTCTTTTCTGCAAGACTACAAAACTGTTTTTCTATTAAACTCATAATTTAATTACCGTTCATTGTTTTCTTTCTCAACCACACAATACGCCCCATCGTAGTTCCATTGTTTCGTTCAGCATCCTCTGGGATGTGTCCCAGCGGCAACAACAATAGTTATTGAAAGTTATCTGTATTCGAAGCACATAGGCACACTCATTTTTCCTCACTTAACCCACAAGCGGCTAGTTATAAGCGAGTTATACGCAAAAGCCATAATTAAGCATCACACTCAGGATAACAATTGATATCGATATCCATTTGTGGGTACAAATATATGAAATTCTTTCGTAACTGCCAAATTTCCTCCCTAAAAAATTATCAGCGCCATCAATACCGTCGGAATGATCGGGCTACTGACAAACTATAAGATTGGGGAAAAGAGGCTCCTCGCCCCTTTAAATCCCTCGGTGTTTTAGCATGGTATTAGATATAGCCTATCAGCATTACTCTATGCGGTAGCCATTAAATAATCATGGCTCGCCCTTTAGGGCACAGGCTCGCGAGCCATACCAGATCTTTGATGTAGAGCGGCTTCTGCTCGAAATCAATTAAGCTTCCCAATATAGGGGGAAGTTTATTAGGGGTGGATGTCTCTTTTCGTTCTTTTATCTGCGCCAGAGAAAAGGACAAATCCTTGCAGGGGTTCCCCTGCATCATCCTCATGATGACAATTGACATCAGCATTCTTATCATGCTGAGCAAAAAGACACAAATAACTATACATCTATACATTATCCTTATAACTTACTAAATATTAAGCCTTTACATCACGTATAGAGCCTACAGAAATTTTGCAGCTATACATGACAATAGCTTATAACGGCTTATGATATAGAAAAATACGTTTTAAATAACTGATTATTAATGTGTTTCTCGTTAGTATAAGTAATGGAAACAATTTGTTTCGCTAATGGAAACACTTTGTTTCATAGGCAGAAACAAGTTGTTTCGATGTTAGAAACACCTATGAAACAAAGTCGCCTTTCTGTCGAAGATGATACCAGAACGACCCGAAAACACGTCATGAACAACCAAAAGCCCCCAAATCAGGTATAGACGTTCATGTATTTTAACCATCTATACATCACTTAATTACCTAATAAACAATAACATACGAAGAAAATGTAGGAATGTATAGAGAAATGCAAAATTCTGAATGAGAAAATTCATACCCGTCTAACGACAACAAAAAAAGCTGCATAAGTCATGTGAAGTACCCTCGAAAGTTAGACAAAAAAACCCCCAACCAATCAGGGCTCTACATTATCGCAACTCGTATGAGCGCTGTTACCTTTTGAAGCGTATGGAGACATGAATACGAACACATCGCCATTATAGGGATCATGATGTGTCATCTGCTTGACAATCTGAAGCAAGCGGCTATAGCCGCAGCGCATATCAGTCACTCCAGGGATATAATAGAAACGCTTTAAGCCCGATATCGTCAGCATAGAGCCTCCAGCTTCTCTACGAATTTCTGAAGGCCTTCGTAGCTTAAGTTCTTCCGCTTGATATACACACCATTGTTCATACAGATGGTTACGGCTATACGGACTGATCCCTTGGAAGGTGTTTGACCCTCTGAAAAGTCTTCCTTGGTTTCCGATGCCGGGACACCATCCACTCGGATTGGATGTATTCGCTTGTGTGTATCCCTGTACCATTTATTAAACTCGTTTACCGGTACGCCTTGCTTAAGGCAAAAGTCCTCAATCGAGAGGTTGTGAGGCAAGCCTTCACTCTGGTATAAAAACCAGCATTTCTCAAAATCTTTGCTACTGAACATAATCTGATATTTAAAATGTCAGTGCAAAGGTATGTCATTTCACTTTTTCTTGCAATACGTCAGAATTGGCTGCTTACGGATGCTCATATACTAACAGTGCTCAATGGTACACCCGTTGAGATAGTCACCAAGCCCTGCATCTCTCCGCAGGGCCAATCGAACTAATAATACCTCATGCTTATATTCAGCTCTTCCATCACCAATCCTACAGGCACACCTTTCCCGTACCCAATGAACCCGCCAAATCCAAAGTCCATCAGATACCCAGCCATCCCGCTATGATATGTATTATTGAGCTGCCTCATTCCTTTTCTTTATTCACAGTGCCCGATGGTTCTCCCATCGAGTTCTACTTGTCCTGTTTGCTGCCATGCCATGGCTGCTTATTTTGTCCCGTATGTTGCGATATTATCGCGACTTTGAGGTTGTATTTCTTTGTTGACACTAAATAAGTCCCAAATCTAATTGTAGATTCACCTTCTCAATTTTATACTCCACGCCTCGCAAAGCCTCCTTTATCTGAGCTTCAGGCACAGAACTTGGAACGGCCAATGCTAAGAACTGTGTCGCCCTCGAGCAAGCAACATATATCATCCTCTGACTCTCCTTCATTTTTCTAATGCTCCTTTTAGGAAAATCGTTCAATGACAATTTTCTTCCTTGGCTATCCTCCGAGAGAAACAGCAACACACCATCAAGAGTAGCCCCTTTTGAGGAATGGATGGTATTGATAGTGTTATGATAATCGCTGTTCTTATCACTTGAAAGATAGAATTGTTCAACTGGCATATCCTTTAGCACGTTAATTGATATTCCATCCGTTCCTTTCTTCCTTGGACTAAAATCGGGTACATCTTCCAAATCGCAAAATGCTTTTAGTTTGGCCCCCATCTGAGATGCCCAGTCCGTAAAGGACAGCGAGAGCGAAGGTATGAATCTTAGAAGTTCAAATATTCGTGCATTAAACTCCACATCATGCTCAACGCTCAGAAGGAATGCCCTCCTTTCTCGAGGGTCTTCAGAACATATAAGCTCCATCACAGCAAGTCTGGCTTTTCTAAAAGCCGATTCCAAATCATCCTCATCAAACCTAAACTTGGCATCTATTAACAAATTGGGAAACGATGCATTCCAAAATTTAAATTTCTGTATCTTAACTCCAGCAAGTTCCCGACAGAGAGTGTGGCCCCTAGCAAGAATCATTCTTTTCCCAAGCCCATTATTGTCACATACATTGTTGAAGTGCCTTATTATATCTCTCTTGTTTCCGTCATCATACGGATATATGCGTATTTCAATTCCCTTATCTTCCACTCCGTATGATTTTATGGCGGGTATATCCGAAGACTTTAGCAGGCTGTAGAGATTGATAATTCGCTGATTAGAACGTCGGCACTCAGTAAGTGGAAGGTCGTTCCATCCGACCTGTGTTTTCAAGTTTTGCAAGTAGTCAGGTTTGGCATCCCTGTACTCATATATTGCCTGACAAACATCTCCCACATACTCCAAATTCTTCAATCCTGCATCTTTCAGCTTTGAAAAGATGTAGAACTGCAATTCCGAGCAGTCTTGCGACTCGTCCACGATGACATATGGGAATCTCTGCACTAAAGCCTTCGCCACATTTTCATGCTTTGTCAATATATAACAGGCTATCCAAACGGCATCACTACTTGTGATAAAGCCCCTCTTTAGCCTATACTTGAAAGCTGCTTCACAATAGGCCTTGTCTGTAGCACTACTTACCGCACTATTGTTCCAGTAATAGGCATTGCTTCTTCTTTCTATCTTATGTGGACTCTTCTGATGAAGCATGCTTCCGTATGGTTTCATATCTTTCGTTAGATATGTCATCACCACCCCATCCTTCACATACCTATTATAATACATCTTTAGCAATGGCTGTTCATCATTAATAATAGTAGGTCGTGCTCCGCACCAATCACAAAGATACCAAAAGGGCAACACTATATATTGCAATACAAAACTGTCTATTGTTGAAACAATATGTGGATAACGTATTCCTTCATTGTGCATATCTCGGAACTTCTCTGCCAATTCTTCACAAGCCTTGTTTGTAAATGAAAGACAAGCTACACCTGTATGTAGTCCATATTTCTCTTGGCAAAACTGCATTACATCGCACAGTTTCTTAACAATGCTGGTCGTCTTCCCGCTACCTGGGCAAGCCGTCAGTATCGTAAATCCCCGTGCATCTATATATGCTTGTCTCTGGGGTGTTATATCGTACTCCACTTAGCTCACTAAGTGATTTATGGCATCAGCTATATACTGTGGAACCGTAAACTTTGTTTCCTTCTCGCTTTCCATTTTTTCCACAAGAAAAGCATCCAATCGTTGGGCAAATCCAGCTTTACTCGGCAAGCATTTCCAAAGCAGCAATGCCACATTCTGTTGTTGCTCTTCTGTCATTGAATCTCCTTCAATGGTACCAAGATAGGTCTCTACCTTCTTCATTTCCTCTGCTTGGTCGGATTTTATCAATTCATATAGCCAAGAACCTTGCGTTTCTACCTTTGTGTCTTTCACATTGGCTTTGCAGATTTGATACTCTAGTGTTTTCTGACCAGAGCACACTTTTATGTTTGCCTGTTTGTTACTCATTGCCTTCATGTTAGCAATTCTGCCACATTCCTTACCTGTGTTGATGCCGTTTCTCAACTCTGCCAATTTCTCATAATCATTGGCCACAAGCTTATCTAAACTATAGATTTTAGAATCTGTGAACTGATCACCATCAGTAATGAATGCCGACTTCAACGGTAGACGCTTATTGGGCTTTGAAGAATTAAACAGCATGAGGAACTGATAGAATGCCGTTCCGTCAGTATCTACGATCTCTATCTGATGGCCCTTTAAAGATTTTCCCAAAATCTGGGAGAAGGTTTCCACTAACTGACATTCTGAAATACCCTCAATAAACAGGGCGCCGTTTGAAAAAAGTAGTTGCGAACGCGTTACATCAAAATATCGGACTATCATATTACGATAGTATTTCACATCTTCCTCCTTCAAAGTCTGACTCTTTTTAGCCACATCCCTTACAATGTTTTCAGTGTGTCTCTCCTTAAAACATTCTCCAACATTATATGCATGTCCACGCATCAAAATAAGATTCTCCAAGGGTATCTTCGATGTCAATGTGGGTGAGTGGGTCGTAATGAATGTCTGACTGTTAGGACTGTTATCAGCCTTTTTCAAGAAATTGTAAAGGTTTACCTGTAACTGGGGGTGCAGATGCGCTTCTGGTTCTTCTATCAGTAAAGAGTAAATACTCACGTCATCGTCCTCGTGACAATCCTTAATATCACTAAGCACTGATGCAATGTATATCAGATTGTTGTAGCCAAGACTGTTTTGTGTCAGCATGAAACCATCTGTGGCATTATCCTTGAACGGAAGAAAGGGCTTTATCACATTCACGATATACTCCACACGGCTCTGCTCAATATGTAGACTGACGTTGTCAAAGTCGTCTCTGTTTATCTGCTCCAGATTATCATTAATTCCCTTCTTTGTCTCTTTTACCTCATCACGGTTAAGTAAGCTGTCGTTAGCCTGTTTGATGATATCTTTCACAGCATTTTCTGTCTTTGCCCTATCAATCTTGCGCTTGATAACTCTTCCTAGCAGATTGTTTCTTGTGCTAAGCAAATCTCTCGTACTGTCTCTCAATGCTCCAAGGTAATATGTATGAAAGTAATGAAGGCTGTCCCATTCTACCCTTTGTTCATTGTCTTTTCTACCCGAAACAAGCGAAGGTTTTATTCTACCTTTCTCCATCAGTTCATAGCTAAGATGAACCCGCGCTCTGAACTTACCATCATCACCAGCTTCCAAGTAAAGATAATAGGCGCCCTCCTGTTTGGGAGTCAAATCCTCAAATATATACACAATGTCGATTCGGGTTGACTGAACTGGAGAAGCAGGATTTGTCAGATCAACATAGAAATCATCTCTCGTAATCTCCAAATCCCGATTAGGTTCTCCCCAAGAATAGAACAATCTGATAGCATCTATCAAAGAAGTTTTCAACTGTCCATTGGCTCCTATGATAACATTCAATTTGCTGTTGAACTCGACTGTCAATTCCTTGATTCCCCTGAAGTTTTTGATATATATTTTACTAAGATACATTGGCCTTTACTCTTTAGAAAATTTCATTGATACTGATTAAGATGTTTATACTTTTCACACAACAGCAAAAGTTCTTTGAACATCCCAAGTCTAGGTTCTTTCAACTCACTAGCATTCATTAGTTTTCTCCCGCGTTTAAGAAAATGCACCATCAATTTTTCTTCTGGAGAATATTTCGACGGATTCCGGTGGTTGGCTTCAATAAAGTCAACCACCTCTTCGTAGCGCTTTTGCCAACGTTCTTCTTGTGTCATCGTTTTTTTACAAATCTCATTCCACAAATCACCCAAACATAACCCTCATTCTACCCAGAGACTCACAATAGCTCTCATCTGCATTCTCTTCAAGATGATTAAACAAATCATCCAGCGATTTCCATGAGCGAATGTCTCCAATGTTTAAAATCAGTTTCCAAAGATTGGGATTCTCTTCAAACAAGGGATACATCAGCACAGCTATTGCATTATACAAATCTCTCCTGTATTTATCTCTTTTCAGCGACTGTTCATATTGTCTGTACCATCCGCCTCCAGTACTCAAATTATATACACACTTGTTCTTTGTCAATAGATTTCCGAGGTAGCTTATTACTGATGGTACATAACTTTGCAGACCATTATTAGCACAAAAGTCAATCATTTTGTTCAGATTGTACAGCGAAGACAATTCACATATTGTTTCTTCAAACCATAACAAATCCGACCATTCCCCAGAAAGAGAACCATCTATCAAGTGGTGGCAATACTCGTGAGAAAACTGATACACCCATTGGCACCATCGATTGTCCCTAGTCATAAGAAAGATAAAATGTTGCCCTCCCACTTTTGCACACATCGGCACATCCTCTGTCGGCACTACCACGCATTGCTTAGTCGAAAAAAACGGTTGTCCAGTTGCCTTCATCATATTAATATCAACCATATAAAGCAATGCACGTACCACACCATAGTCGGTATTTCCGAATGCAGTATTCTCAGAGAGTATTATATTCATCGCCATTCAATTTTTACTATTGCCATTACCTGAAGCTTGACTTCCCTACTCGTTAATCAGCTTTGCCAATAATATCCAGGATTCTTCTTCCTAAACAATTCATTGATATGCATTAGCTATTATATTTTATACTAGCCCTATTTGCTTTGCAATGTCCTGAATCAATTTAGCCAATGGACGTTTCAGTATATCCTCCTCTCGGTCATAGTTCCCAATGATAAACCTGTTCACGTCATCCGGCTTTAATTGGTAAACACCAGACTGTTTCATGGCCTCAATCATCTTGGGACTGTATATCCTGCTACGCCATATTACTTCCTCAACCTCACTCTTGAAATTGCTGTACAACTTGCTTACATGGAAATTCTTGTCATAGTCGGGATATTCACCGCTCACTTTAGGGGAAAATACTATCTTCAGCTTCTCCGCATCCCAGTTCGTCAAATAGTCAACCATTGACAGGGTTTCCACATTGAAATCAAATGGATTAGACTCTTCACCCGCTTTACAATACATCATCCAGTCTCGTTCATACCAAGACTTTGCCTGATTGCATGGTGCACAACAAGGATACAGATTGTAAAATGCCACTGCCAAATATGGATACATTTTCTTAGGCTTCCAATGATCGAGTGTATACGTTGTTCTATAAGGTGTACTCCTGTCCGTTTTACCCTTCTTCGACGACACTGCATATTGAGCATTACAATATACGCATGAGCGTATGCCCAGTTTATTCACATACTCTGGAAAAACAGTTTCCTGAACTGCTGGATATTGCAAGGCATCTACTATATGCATATATAGATTCTGGTTGACGACTTTTCCTTTGCCATCTTTAATTTTCTTTTTTTCCCCTAAATCAACAGGCTGTGTTCCTGTTTTTGTATCATATTTGGCAAAATGGTCATTATGAAACTGTTCATAATCCCAAGGCAGCAGCACAAGGATATCAGGAAGGAGGTCTATAACCTCCTGAATATAAGCCGCCGTATCACCTTTGAAATGTTTCTTAAGTGATTTAAGTGCTTCCTCTGGTTTCAGTTCTTTCTGAACTTTGTCTGCGTAAGCGTTGGCCCAACCGTTTATCTTATTAGTTACTACTATTCTCTTCATTCTCCAGTTCCTCCAATTCCTTTTTCAACTCAGTTATCTTCTGTTGCCTACTCAGCACATGGCTATTCTTATACGCCGCCATCAATTGTGTTTTCAGCAATGGCTCTCCTATCTGCTGAATAAAATTATACGCGCGTTTGGCATCCCATTTTATCCGATACAAAGAGGGAACATCCTTATATGCCATCTCTTTCGGATAGAGGTAGTTGCATAGTGACTTCACATAGTCTTTCGAAAACTCACCCATAAAGCCATGATTCAAGAAGAAGCTCTGCTTCAATATGTCGTTGATATTTGCTCCAAAGGGATTATCCGCCTCCGTTGGTATCTGCTGATGACCTTTTTTCAGATAAAGGATATTGCTCAGCGGAATATCACTCAATATGAATGGCGAATGTGTCACTATCCATATATTGATGCTTTCCTTGTCGTTCATGCCCAATCGTGTCAGCATACTGAGCAACTTATGCACAAATGTTCGTTGGTATTCAGGGTGGAAACATATTTCCACCTCGTCAAGTATGATATTAAAGCCTTTGTATTTGGGCGATGGATACTTCACAGAACGCAAGTTCTGCAAGTGATAGACAATGGTGCTCGTCGTAAAAAGGAACTGCCTTTCTCCGCTGCTCATCTGCCGCATAGGTATGATGCTTCCTTTCTCTATCACATCATCGTCATCATAAATATTGGCAGTCTTTTCCAGTATGATTTCATACGAGAAAATACTGGGTGGCAACACCTCGTTTATTCTCTCAACTGAGTTTAATCGTTCGTTTTTCCAATAGGACTTTTCATAATCATCTAGTTTAAACTCATTAGGTAATTTGAGTTGTCGTTTCTCTAGTCTGCTTTTCTTCTGTGACAACAGGATATACCTCTTCGCTCTGTGGGCTTTTAAACCAATATGTCCCGCTTGCTTCTTTACTTTTTCAGCAACAGCCTTCATACGGTCGATATACTCATCGTATGGTGTAGGATTAAGTATTTCAAAATAATCGAAAGTGGGATTATCTTCCAATAGTATTTCCTCTTTCTCCTCTGCGTATGTCGGATATTTTAGGGCAATATTTACCATCTTACAGATTAGATATAGTTCTGCCGCCAACAGGTCTACATCTTTGTTCAATTTGTATTTGATACCAAACGTCATTAGCATCTGTTGTTGGAAATTCAAGTCTTCTGCCTCTATCACCTTTCTGAATAATGCAATGATATGCCTGAATTTCTTGTAGCTGTCTGCAAGTTCTCTCTCAAGGACATCCTTCGTTGGATGCTTCTTACTTCTCAATAGGAGTTTTAATAGCTCCTTATTGTTGAAATACCCATTGATTACCTCAGGATTGAATTTATATTTAATGGTATTGAGTGTATAACCATCGATATAGTCAATTCCTTTCCGCTTGTAGTAAATTAGCAATGCTTCTAAGCGTTGTTGAGCCAGTCTCATTTCACGATTCATGTCAACTTTGCCTTTGTTGCGATAAGGGTTCAGTACAATGGGACACATATAACCGTCGTTTTTATGAAACAGTCCGTTCACCCATGCCTCTGTCGCTTTATGAGGACTATAAGGTTTCCCGTCCTGACACTCAGTCTTCTCATCTTGAAAGTCCTGCTCCACGTATGCCTGCATACTATAGTTAACAACTACCGTATAGAACAATTTCTCGGCCAGTTCCCTATACTGCTCAATATCTATCTCATATTTATTCTCTTTAGGAAATTCCATATGGTTAAACTTCACATGTGGAACCTCTACTTTTGCATCTATAATAATCGTTCCGTCTATATAATCTTGATCCGTATCCAATTCCATCAACATCACACTTTTATCCTGGCAGCAGAGTCTATAGAACTTTCCATCCAACTCATAGTCCATATTTGCCCATATTCCATAAACATAGCGCAATGGGTATGCACCTGCCCGTTGTATGTCATGTAGTAATACATAACTTAGATTATTCACCATGCGGAACATCATTTCCAAAAGGGTAGACTTACCACTTCCATTCTTACCCACTATAGCACTTACGGATATGTTCTTCGCAAAGAAATCCCCGTAAGCCATCTGGTTAAAAACAAATGCCTTGTCGGTCTGAAGATTTTTCCTCAGACTCTCCTCACATTCTTCAAATATTCTGATTGAATGGATATGCAGCATCTTTTTCTCCTCCATCAAACTTTATACGTGGAAATCTCAACAGCCCGTTGCAAAACATTTAATGAAAATCTTCGCATATAAGCAGCCATCTGTCGTTGACTTATAGCCCATGTCTCATTCCAGTGAAACATCCTGATAGTCTCTTTGCCCTTTTGTGAACAATTAGCCATATCAAATGTTGTATGGTCAGCATCTATATACTTCAGATGGTCATCAGGGTTATCGAAATACGGATGCACCACTTTAAACCTATTAGCTGCGTAATCTCTCCTGTTGGCAGGGCTTACTATCGTATCTTCCTCTCCCTTATTGGAAGTACTGTTACAAGAGGAACAAGCTGTAACCAGATTATATGGCTCGTAACAGAACTCACCGTAGATTCCCTTGGGTGCAATATGCTCAATGGCATGGGCACCTCTCAACAATGGCATCTCACAATAAGCACATCTGCCACCCTGCGCGATGATGGTATGTGTACTGATTCTGTTCTTGATAACCTTGGTCAAGTCCTTTTGGTCTTTCCAGCCAATGCTCTTCTGGGGCTTAAGAACACTATCAACATGCGCTTTTTCTGCAGCAGTATATATTATAGGGTCATTCAGATTCAACATATTCTTTCGCCGTTTGTATTAACCTACTCAACGGATCATCTTCACTCAACTGATATTGGGTCAATTCCCATATCAGTGAATAAATGCCCTCCTTATCTTTGTCTCTTCTACTGATTCTATCATACAGGTCAGCAACTTTCTCCTCAAACACACGGTTTCGCGTGTTCCTCACATGGAACACCCTATACAAAATATCATCCACCGACCAACAGAATGTATTCAATCCTTCAGCAATATCATGCACAATTCCATCATCAGTTCTTTCAAGGGCTATAATATCGGATGATTCTGGTTTCAAGTCTGTCAGGATGAAATGTGAATGGGTTGCTATCACAAAATGACAGTCATAGTAATCTTTGAATATTTTTTTCAGCCACCCCACATAGTTGATTTGCCAATTTGGGTGCGCACTATTTTCCGGTTCATCTATCATAACCAGACTACCATGTTCAATATCACTCATGATTCCCAACATCTGGCAAAGCATGTGTGTTTCACCAGAACTACTTTCAGAGAATTCATAGCCATTATCTTTCTTATAAACCATAAGCGATGGAAAAGATAGTATGTCAAGCGAGGAAAGAATGTCTATTGCTTCTCTATCTCTCACGATCTCATTGTCCTCCAGCACATGGTAATTCACTACATACCGTTTAGAGTTAAGAATCTTATAGCTTTTGGCCGCCTTGTTAAGATACGCTGCGGCTATTTCAAGTTGTCCAGGTATATGCCTGATTCTTTCAAAATTGCTAGTTCCCCACACCTCTGTTTCTCTGTTCTTGAAATACTCTTTCTGATTTGTAAATATCTCTATCAACTTATCGGCAGTCATATCTTCTTTCAGGAATACATCCTTGTATCGTATGGTATAGGTTACTTCCATTCTGGGTTCAAGTCCAAGTGCAATCAGTAGGTCTTTTACCTCTTTATTAACGCCCTCTTTTGCTTCCAATGTATACATCAATCCGCTCACAGTTTTCCGAATCATAGTCCTCGTACCTGTGGTGCTTGGAGAATTCTCATTTCTGATACCCTTGTATTTATATCTTTCAGTGCCTTTTGCGTTAAACTTGTCTGTCACTGTCATAGTCGAAGCAATCATCTTCGTTGGCAGTTCCATATCCGCTAAAGATGTCGTTTTACCGTTTTTCTTACAATAGAAATGTGAATACACCTCTTGGAATTTGTCTATCGCTTCTATCTTCCCAAAGTTGGCGAACTCATAAAGGTTTCCATGATAGACATACTGAATCTGAAACTTGAATCTCGGTAGATTCTTCAGTTCTCCTTCCGCTTTTCTTGCTTCAAGGTAACAGAAAATGTCAGCTATGGCTCTCAGAAGATAACTTTTTCCTATACCATTTGCACCAATCATCACAGTAGAATAGATATCTATAGGGGCTTCACCATTGTCTTGCCATAAGTCAAGCTTTATATTCCCCAAGACAAAGTGATGGAGAATAGTAAGAGACTTAATTCTAAACATCATCAGCCTCTTATAATCATCTGCCATCTCCATACCAATTATTTCTTCTGTTGTTGGCTGGTTTTGCATTATTTCTTTAATATTGTCATCTAAAACACCCATAACAATACATATATTGATTCACATGCCTTTTTTGAAGTTCAACACCTTAGCATTTATTATATCGTTATTCTACAACATTTCATATCTCAAATCCCATCAACTTGTCGTCGAAAATCTCTTTCAAATTTAACTTCATCTTCATTCAGAAATGCCAAACGTCCCATTAAGGCATTCAGCCAGTCTACAGAGTACCTGGGCTTTTGTGAAAACCGCCTTGCACACTCCATTAAGAGATTAACATTCTGAACCTTCTTCGCCATATCACTCCTCATCAAGATACATCCTCTATCTCCGTCATATCGCCAGTACCATAGATGATGACCACTCGCTCCCTAAAACCTATCAGTGGGGCTAGGCCCCACTGATAGGTTTTAGGGCATAGTTACTTTCCTCGGACGAGCATAAATTTACTTATTGTCAGCGAGTTACGAACATAAGCCATAAAAACATTATACTCAGGATGATATTTGAAATCGATATCCTTTTCTGGCTACAAATTTATGAAATTCTTTCGTAACTGCCAAAGAAAATGGAAGAAATCTTACTGCAAATAGCTCTATTGAATCAAAAAGGCACCAGATGGTCATAAATAAGTGTCCCAAAAACCTATCAGTGGGGCCTGGCCCCAGTGATAGGTGACAATGGTGATACGAAAAATCCACAATTTGCTTTGTAGATCCATTACTTCTTTGTACTTTTGCACCCAAAGCATAAATCCACCCGAAAAAACATATATGGATTATGGAATGTAAAACAATACAGAACAAAGTTCTTGACCAAATAACAGCAAAGACAAGGGAGCTACAAGAACTGCTATCAACATTAGATAAAAGAACGGCCATTCCTGCTTTTCTTATTATCTGTTATGCTTCATTGATGTGCCCAGCATACCGTTTTGACCAGTTTACTTCTCGCATCAAGCAGATAGCATACCTCATCCGAATGCTATTAAATTCTGACGGCCATTGTGAAATATCTTCTACTGAAGTGGACGAAATCACAAATATTCTCAATGATATACAAGCGCTATACTGGGATATTCATGATGATGGGAGTGAACTTATAGAAGGAACATTAACAGAGGCGCAAAAGAAAATCCTTGTTGCCCAAGCTTGTTTTGCAAATGTACACTATAATACAGAATTACTTTACCAAGAACAGGAGCTCGATCGTATAAAAAGAGTTTTTATGCCCTTCGACAAAATTATTCAAGAAAATGAAGGATATTCTGTAGAGCAACTGGTAGATTTCTATATTGACACCAATAGATTAGTATTTGAAAAAGCAAATATAGGAGTGCTGAAACTACTTTCATCTACAAGTCCGATATCCAACTCCATTAGCTTTATAACCGAAGACCTAGAAGAATCATTCTATTTGTCTTTGGATTTATATGAAGATTTTCTCATTTATCCTCATGATTACACTTTGATTGATCATTCGTTAGCAGAGAAATTGCTAAAGAAATTTTCTTTATACCTTGAAAATCCTCTACATGAGCAAAGGCCTATTTATTATTGCCAGAATGACAACCCTCTAATATGTAAACCGCTCATAGAGTTTGGCAATGGTGGATATATGCTTTTGTACAATATACAGTTAGCAACAGCAATATACCACTATCACGAAAAGGCTTCGTACATTAGTCCCCAATCACTAAGCAAGTCAAAAGCAAGAGCCGTTGAAAAGAAATCTTTAGAATTATTAAACAGATTAGATAAAGATGGGCTATACTACGCCAACTACTGTATAGCCCCACATGGAAAGGAAAAAGATTTACTCTTTATTTCACAGGGAGTGGCCTTAATCGTGGAGTGCAAATCAAACAAGCAGATTGAATATTCTCGTGATACAGAGAAAGCATACTTAACGATTAAACGTAATTTTGATGATTCTATCAAATTAGGCTTGGAACAAGCAAAGGAAGTAGAGTCAGCCTTTCACAGTGGCAATTGTCTGAACGTCTACAAGAAAGACAGTGATAAGGTCATAGGATGCATTGATACTTCAAAAATAACAGAAACCCATATTCTTATTGTTTCTCAGGAGAGATATTCACTTATCCAAAATAATCCTGCACTATTATTGCATGACAGCGAGCGGCGTGTACCATCATGTTTCTGCATTGATGATTTGGAAACAATCATACTCACTTTCTGCCGTTTTGATAATCCGTTTAAAGAATTTTGTGCATATCTTGATTCAAAAGAGCAACTATCTTCACGTACAATAAGTTTCGACGAGCTCGATTTTGCTGGAAAATTCTTAATAGATAGAGATGTTGTGACAAAGTGCATGAATGACAACCAAAAATATAAAATCGAGGACAATGATAGCCAATTTTTTGATGTGCTTTACAATCAGTTTAATATTGGTTTTGACAACGAACTTCCCATACTTGGTAAGCATCTAATAGATGACATGGGCTTGCAGTTATTCAATATCGGGAAAAGGATTGGACTTGGCTTCTCTCCTGAAGAAGAACAAGCATGTCTTAATTATGCTTTGGCTAAGAAAAACGAGAACAACATATATGCCATAGAGGCACTTCGCCACCTGAAGAATGATGTAATAGAAGAATGAGAGTAAAAGGACACCACGTACTTTGGGTATAAGAACAACGTATTAAAACGACTGAAAGCCAGCCCGAAGGTTGACTTTCATCATTGTTGATATCAAAAACCTATCACTGGGGCCTGGCCCGGTGATAGGTTGTGGCAAATGAGAGCAAAAAGATACCACGTACTTTGTTTATAAGAACAAGCATTAAAACGATGAAAGCCAGCCCGAAGGTTGACTTTCATCATTGTTGATATCAAAAACCTATCACTGGGGCCTGGCCCCAGTGATAGGTTTTAGATGCTTTTGTATTCTGATAATCATTTCCCTGTGCTCTCCTGTTGCAAAACAAGTAAATAGTCTTAAAGTCTGGACTATTATTTATGCTGCTTTCAATATCACCAACAGGCTTCCCTCCAGTGAAGTAATCCTTATCAGTACCACACTGTCCTATTACTTTAAAATCCTCATCTTGAATTAGGTCTACGGCCCCCCTAACAGGCTTCATCTCAAGATTATGACCCTTTATTTCAAACTCTTTACCAGTGAGTAACTCAATAAATGCACGGCACAATTCCTCAAATTCTGAACCATTAAGATGATCCAATTCATCAGCAACTGTATTTATAAAATGATCACCCAATCTCATATTCAACTAAATTAATCATAACAAACATCATTTTGTCAGATTCTGAAGTAAATATTTATAAAAGATACCACTTTCTGTTATCACAAAATCATTGCAGAAGTAATACATCCTTCCTTCTATCAGACATTTCCGGATATGATCCCCGCATCCTTTAAGTGGTCTAATTGCTATTAACTTAAACATAATTGCTTTATTTATTAGTAGCCTTATTATTAAAAACGAAGGAGGTATATCACCTATCCCACGTCTTTCAGGGGCAAATATACGAATAATATCCGAACCCACCAAAGGAAATGCAAATAAAATCATCCCAAGCCTCATGAACCCATCTACTTCACTTGAAACGACAAGAACCAGACGATTGGTTGGTCCCCGTCTATTGCTATTGATTTATATATCTATACTTCTCAGTTGATAATATCGGCGAATTAACCAAACGGCGCCTCTTTATGGAATGAGAAACCTATCATTGGGGCCTGGCACCAGTGATAGGTTTGCCTCATACTTTGGGTAAAAACATGACCTATTAAAACGAGTGAAAGCCAGCCCGAAGGTTGACTTTCATCGTTGTTGATATTAAAACCTATCACTGGGGCCTGGCCCCGGTGATAGGTGGGTCAGGCGATTGCGGCCTTGATGGTATCAACGATATATTTCACATCGTCGTCACTTACGTAGGGGCCGGCGGGGAGGCACATGCCAATCTTGAAGATGGCTTCGGAGACACCATTCACGTAAGCTGGGGCTGAGGCGTAGCATGGTTGCTTGTGCATCGGCTTCCAGACGGGACGGGCCTCAATCTGGGCCTTATCCATAAACACGCGGAGGGCTTCCACATTGTCGTTGGGTTGGCAATCGGTGACCGCGCTCGAGGCCGCATGGATCACGCCTGCTGCGCCGCCTACAGCACCTGTTACCATCGTCTTGTAGGCATTCTCCTGGCCTTTCACCTTCACTGAAGGATCGATGGTGATGGTGCAAAGCCAATAGTTTGAGTCGTATTCGCCTGTAGTTGGCTGAGCATGAACTGTTATGCCATTCACATCCTTCAACAGCTCCTCATACATCTTCTGCACATGCTTATGATGCGCGATATGGTCATTCACTACCGTCATCTGCCCACGACCGATACCTGCGCAGATGTTACTCATACGATAGTTAAATCCGATCTTCTCATGCTGGTAATAAGGATAACTCTCGCGGTACTGCGTCGCGTACATCATGATCTCCCTCCACGAATCCTCATCAGGCGTAATCAGTGCGCCGCCTCCGCTCGTCGTAATCATCTTGTTACCGTTAAAAGACAAAACTCCATATTTGCCAAATGTTCCGAGAACCTGGCCCTTAAAGCGAGAGCCAAATCCTTCAGCAGCATCCTCAATCACTGGAATCTCATATTTGTTCACAATCTCCATGATACGGTCGATCCGATACGGCATACCATACAGCGCCACAGGCACAATCGCCTTCGGCTTCTTGCCAGTCTTAGCGATTCTATCCTTGATAGCCTCTTCCAACAATTCAGGATCCATATTCCATGTATCCTTCTCTGAATCCACAAACACCGGTGTCGCCCCCAGATAGGTTATCGGATGACTCGACGCACAGAAGGTAAAGCTCTGCACGATCACCTCATCCCCAGGCTTCACCCCGCAAGCAATCAGTGAAAGATGCACTGCCGACGTTCCAGACGCCAGCGCCACCACTCTTTTGTCTTGCCCGACGAACTCCTCCAGATCCTTCTCGAATCCATTCACATTCGGTCCCAGAGGCACCACCCAGTTCGTATCAAACGCTTCTTTGATATACTTCTGTTCCAAACCAGCCTCGCTCATATGAGCTAAGCACAAATAAATTCTTTTTCTTTCTGACATGATAATATCATTAATTTCTATTTATTAAAATGCATACACAAAATACATACAATTTCATGGACACGGACACAATTCTTTCTCCTCATTCCAATCAAAATTCGTTGGCAATCAACACGTTACAAATTTTAGACTATAAAAACACATCAAAATTAGGATGATAAGTGATATCGATATCCTTTTGTGGCTACAAAAATATGAAAAACTTTCGTAACTGACAAACAAAAACAAAGAAATCTTACTGTAAGTAGCGGTATAGGAGCAAAAGACCTATCATTGGGGCCTGGCTCTAGTGATAAGGTGGGCTGGTGATTGCCAGAGCTATGGTAGGTTGTGGAGTTGCAGCGGGATTGCATCGGCAGAGGAGCGAGGCGGTTTTTAGATACACGGGGTTAGAGTTGAGGGATCGGTATGAGTTGTTACAATCATGATTCTAAGTTAAAAGTTTGAAATCACTATACATCTATACATTTTGATAATTAACATGCTTATTATTAGGCAATTAGTAGCATGTATAGAGTCTTTAAAAATAATGCAGCTATACATGATAACCGCTTATCATGGCTTGCGATAGAGTAAATTCAGATATGAACGATTGGTTATTAATAAGTTCCTCAATAGTAGAAGTAATGGGAATAATTTGTTTCTCAAATGGAAACAGCTTGTTTCATATGCAGAAACAAAGTGTTTCGAAGTCAGAAACACCTATGAAACAAAGTTGTCTTTCTGTCGGAGATGATACGTAAACAAGCCGAAGAGACGTCAGGAACGACCCGAAGTTCGCCGATCATGTATAGACGACTATGACATTTTAGTATCTATACATCACATAATTACCTGATAAACAATAAAATATTAAGAAAATGTAGGAATGTATAGAGGATTTCAAAAATCTGAACGAGAATAGTTACAATAGATTTGGCTAGCAACAATACAACGTAAGCATACAATAACAGTTGTAGTTATGTGTACTATTGCGGGTGCAAAGGTACCGCTCGGCTCTGCCGCTTGGCTTGTCCAAGAACTTAACTACAACTGCTACAACGTGTATTTCTATGAATGCTTACAAAAAGCCGATGCACTTCACTTTGCATCGGCCTTTAAAACCTATCGCTGGGGCCTGGCCCGGTGATAGGTAGCGCAATTGATGCCTACATGTTGTAGATACTTTTTGACTGACATGCCACTCTGTTGCAAGTCCAATTGTAAATCTTTAAACTCTTCTATTGTCATGATACAATAACAGTTGTAGTTATGTGCACTATTGCGGATGCGAAGGTACCGCTCGGCTCTGCCGCTTGGCTTGTCCAAGAACGAAACTACAACTGCTACAACGTGTATTTCTACGAATGCTTACGCTAGAACTGCGGGATCGTTATGAAACCTATCGCTGGGGCCTGGCCCGGTGATAGGTGGAATAAAAAAGACACCGAATGGTCATAAAACCAAACGGTGCCTTTATATGGTTTGGGATGCGTGATATGGTCATTGTCGTCAATGAACAGTTTCTCTATACATTCCTACATTTCCTTAATAACCATCTGTGTTGTAGCATGTTAGTCAATGTATAGATACTAAAATGGCATGGTCTTCTATACATGATCGGCGAACTACGGGTCATTCCTGACGTCTCTTCGGCTCATTCAGAAGTCATCTCCGAGGGAAAGATGACTTTGTTTCATAGGTGTTTCTGACTTCGAAACACTTTGTTTCTGCCTATGAAACAAGCTGTTTCCATTTGAGAAACAAATTGTTTCCATTACTTATATAATCGAGGAACAAATTAATAACCAATTGTTTATATCGGAATTTACTCTATCGCAAGCCATACTAAGCAGTCATCATGTATAGCTGCCAAAATTATGAAGGCTCTATACATGCTACTAATTACCTAATAATAAGCATGTTAATTATCAAAATTGCAGATAGCGGAATCGATGTACCGGCTGTAACGGAATGAAATGTGCCGGGCTTAGCGGTTTCAAATGTACCGCCTCGTTTGAGGTCGTAATTCCGGGTGCAAAGATACATTTTTATTTTGATTTTCGTCTTAAACTTTGACCTTTTAACTCAATTCTCCTCGCATTTGCCGTCAAACGGTCCATAATTGCATCAGCAAGCGTAGGTTCTTTGATATAGTCATACCACTTGGCGATAGGCAGTTGTGAGGTGATGATGACAGGCTTCCGCTCATAGCAGTCCTCGAGTATCTGCAGCAATGCCAGGCGTGAGTTGTCATCCAGAGGCTGCAAGCCAAAATCATCAAAGATGACGAGGGCATTCTTCTCAATATGGTTAATGACCTTAAGCAGTGTCCCATCTGCTTTTGCCATAGAGATCTTCTCGATAAAGCGATTCATGGAGTAGTACTCCACACGATGACCTAAGAGGCATGCCTGTCTTCCCAGAGCACAAGCAAGAAACGATTTCCCGCAACCTGTTCTACCTGTAATCAATAGATTCTGGGCTCGTGGGATAAAGTCGCAATCTGCGAGTTCTTGCAGCGTCTGCTTGGTGAGGTTGCGCTCTTCTGAGCAGATAACATCCTCCATCACTGTGTTGTACCTCAGACGGCTTGTACGCAGATACATCTCCGTGCGCTTGCGTTTTCTATACAGGATCTCCGCTTCCACCATCTTCGCCATGAAGAGGTCGAGTGTAGGTCTGTTCTCTGGCGAAAGCGTTTCCATAGACTGGTAGTACTCTGCCATTCCCTTGAGCTTCATCTGCTGAAGCTGGGCGATTGTCACTTGGTTGTTCATCTTTCCGTTACTTTAAATGATTAAACCTTAAAAACTAAAAATATGAAAAACACTCGGGGAACGCCTGCCGGCAAGGGGCAGACAGCCCCGTCGAGGCTCTGCCTATATGTATGCCGACGGTCCCCTGACATCGTCGTTGGCGGGCATGTACGAGGTGTTACCCTGCTGCAGGGGCACACTGTCAAGCCCGTGCTCCAATATATTCTTCAGGCGGGTATATGTACCCGTTGTTATAGTGCCTAAACGCAGACAGGCCTGCTCCATGCGCTCATTGCCATACTTCTCGGCAAGTCTGAGTATGCCATGACAGGATTTGTATGCCTGCTGTACAAAATAAGGCGATTTCAGCACATTCTCCACTACCTCATGGGCATGCGGACCTATCAGGCGCGACTTGTTCAGGAAATAGGCGGCATTGCACTCCCTGGTACGCATATAGGCCAGGTGGTTGGGAGGCATGTGCGACGGATCTGTGGTATAGCCGTCAGTAAAGCATCTGCGATGTATGGCTACACGTTCCAAGTCTACCCATATCTCCACTGTATGACAGTCGTATACGGCCTTGGCTTTCTTGCCTACGCACTGGTATGGTATGCTGTAGAAGTGGCGTTCCTTGCCGATTTGTACGTGATAGGACGAGCCTACGGTGAAGAGCTTCTCGTATTTGAAGACATATGCCTCTGGAGGTAGCGGGTTCATCAGGGGCTTCTCACTGCTGAGATATCTGTCCCAGCGTGAGACGCCAATAGACTTCATCACACGGCTGTTATACTCGTCATTCAGCTCATACAGACGGGTGTTGAGTTCGTCGATGGAGTGAAACTCCTCTCTCTGTCCGCTGCCATTACCACTCTCAATACGAGCATAGTAGAATCGGTAGACCTGATTGACAAGGCTCTCAGCTGGCCCTTTGTCTCGCGGCTTAGTGATCCTGCAGTTCTCGAGGCATGTGCTATAGTGCAATGCCCATTGGTTGGCAGCCTCTGTAAAAGCAGGCTCATAGCGGTCATACTTCTTTACCCACTGCCGCATGTTGTCGCTCTTTACGATCAGTGGCACGCCACCGAAATAGGTCAGACAACGCGACAAGCCATCGAAGTAATTCTCCATCGTTGTGGAGAGCATGGCTGTGACGAAGGCGAGGCTTGAGAAGGGAAGCACGCATACCAGGACATAAGCCTCTTGACCTACTCTCGTACGTGGATCCATAATCCACAGCTTGTCGCCAGCATAGTCCACCTGCATTTCCCCGGCAGGCTCATAAACGTTATGGAAGGAATATGAATGGGCTTTCTCATATGCCTGTAGTTTCTCCTTGAACTGAGTGTAGCCGTAGGGATGCTGCACCCTCTGGCTGTAGTTCTCGAAGAGCAGCTGGTAGGTCATGTTGCGCAGTTGCATTTGGCGCGCATAGTCCTCCAGCAAAGGCGTCAGTTCTTCAAGTTTCTCGCTGTCTGTGTTGCGATGGCCGCTATCGCGCACCATTACCTGACCGAGTGTCTTGTCATCACTGTGCAGAAGCTCCTCTGCCGATTTCCCTGAGGCATCCATCCTCCCGAGATAGACATCTATGGAGGTACGGCTAAGATTCAGTATCTCGCTGATCTTGCGCTTGGAAGTGCCCTTGATAAATTCTCGAATTAATAGTCTCAAATCTGTCATTGTCGCTTTCTTGTTTGCCATAATCACCTTGCTTTAGAGTTTTACTTCTGCTGCAAAGGTAATCATTTGTCACTCCAGAAAACGACCTCCATCAGATTTTTTCAGTGGTACATTTCATTCCGATACGGATGGTACATTTCAATCCGATACGAGTGGCACATTTCATTCCGCTGAAGGTGGTACATTTGTTTCCGATACAGGTGGCACATTTATTCCGATACTATCATCAAAATGTATAGATGTATAGTGATTTCAAACTTTTAACTTAGAATCATGATTGTAACAACTCATACCGATCCCTCAACTCTAACCCCGTGTATCTAAAAACCGCCTCGCTCCTCTGCCCGATGCAGCACTGCTGCGTTCTTATTGTGCGAAACAAAAAACGAGCAAGGGCTTCCGAGATCATCATGTGTCTCGAAAGCCCTTGCTCGTTTCTCTGAGTAATAAGAGTTTTAGTATTACCTTTGAAGCGCATGGCTTATCATTCGGAGCAAACGCCTGCCGCGCAGGGCGGTTTTGAAGATAAAACGACCTGCACTGCTCTTTGAAAGATAATTTACTGTAGTAAGGAGCCAAAGCGCAGAACGGAGTTGGCTGGCGGAGTATTGGTGATTGCCAAAGCGATGGCAGGCTGCAGAGATTTCACGTCTAAAAGCATTATATGCAAACTGGAAATCAGGATTATCATGGGCATCGATATAATAATGGCGTAAGGCCTTATGCCAATACATGGTTTCCTCTAATCGCTCGCCAGGCACGATATTTTCGGCTATTTCACGATAATTATAGCCACGATGTCGTAGTCGTTCTTCGTATTTTGTTCCTGTGCAAATAGAGCCCGGACGTTGATAATAAATATAGGTCGCTTCGTGAACGAATGCTGCATGACCTAGACAACGCATCAGATAATACATCCATAAGATGTCCTCATGAAGAAGCCCTTCCTTGTTATATAGTTGGTTCTCTTTTATAAAAGACAATTTGAGAAGCTTATTCCACACATTAAGGGGGCGTGGCACTTTTCCTCTGTAAAACCAGTCCCGTATCTCTTCATTGGATTTCAATTCCAATGGCGTATCCTGCATAAAATGTGGTTGAGTGGTTCCATGTTTCCTTATTAATTGATGTTTCCAGCCATTCATGGCCGAGGTATCAATGCTATAATCACCCATTACCATTTCGATGCTGTCATCATGTTCAAGAGATGCTGCAAATTTCTCCAAGCAGTCTGTAGTCATTTCGTCGTCACTATCCAGATAATAAATATAGGTGCCAGTGGCTGTGTCTGTACCTGTATTGCGGGCGGCAGACAAGCCTCGGTTATGGTCGTGATGCAGGATCGTGAACCATGTCAGCCCATCGTAGTTGGCTATCAGTCGCTCACATAGGGTCACGCTGTTGTCTGTGGATGCATCATCGATGATGAGACACTCTTCAGCAGGACGCGATTGTTGCATGACCGATAGCAGGCAGCGCTCTACATAGAGAGCCACGTTATAGACAGGCATCACCACCGATATGGTTATCACGCTATGAGATATTTCTTGCAATTATTAGCCAAAACGCCGCATATAGGTCGAGCGTTTACCACCTGACACGTCCGTTTTACTAGTTGTTACCATTAAACGGCTCCATGGTTGCCTGCCCTTGTTCTGAGATATCAGCCCGTTTCAGTGCCTTCATGATCGAAATCCATAGAATCTTCAAATCAAGCCAAAGGGTGCAGTGGTCCACATACCACACGTCCAACTTGAAACGCTCTGTAAACGAAATGGCGTTTCTGCCATTACACTGAGCCCATCCGCCCATGCCAGGCCTCACTTCGTGGCGTCGCATCTGTTCAGCAGAATACAAAGGCAGATACTTTACCAACAGTGGGCGAGGCCCGATAATAGACATATCGCCCTTCAAGACGTTGATAAGCTGTGGTAGTTCATCAATCGAAGTCGAGCGAACAATCTTTCCAACCTTCGTCAATCGTTGCGCATCAGGCAACAATTCTCCATCTGCTCCACGCTCATCCGTCATAGTCTTAAACTTGATCACCTTGAATATCTTCGCATCCTTACCCGGACGTTCTTGCAGAAAAAACGCTCCAGCTCCCTTATTGGCAAAATGAAGCCAAATCGTCACAACTACCAAGATCGGCGATAAAATAATCAAAACAATGAGCGATATCCAAAAGTCCAGAAATCGCTTAAAAAAGTGTTTATACATATTCTATAAGATTACTTTTTTGGTTTTTCCGTCACTCATACGAATAATGTTCAGCCCCTTTTGTAGATGGTCTATTCGACGGCCTTGCATATCGTAAATAAGAACTCCTGGCGAATCTTTAATTACAGAGATAATTCCATTTGTCTGAGTAAAACTCCCCGTCACCGTCACATCCTTGGCTGGCATCGTACTGGGTATCTCAGACCAGCCCGAGAAAGAATAACCTTCCTTCTCAGGGACTGCTTCAGGAGTTATCTTTGTGCCATATTCTATCTCTTGCGTTTTATACTTAACCCCGTCAACTATATATTTGAGCTTGTACTTATTGATGGTAAACGATCCCTTCACCGTCACATCCATTAGCGGCATCTTACTGGGAATATCGCTCCATCCAGAGAAGGTATAGCCTTCCTTCACGGGAGCTTCCTCAGGAGTGATCGATGCACCATATTCCACATCGTAACTCTTGTAGTCAGCACCATCTACCTTGTAAATCAGTTTGTATTTGTTGACAGTAAAGCTTCCTGTTACTGCCACACCTTTAGCAGGCATAGTCTCTGGAATCTCACTCCAACCAGAGAAAGAATAGCCCTCCTTCACAGGGAATGGCTCTGAAGTGATCTTTGCGCCATATTCTACATATTGTATCTTATACAACTCTCCATCTACCACATATATTATTTTGAATGTGTATGTCTCTGGATCCTGACAATCAAACATATTAAACCATTCAACTAGTTCTTTATATGTTTCTACTATCTGAACGGTTTCTCCAAAAATAGTGGTAAATGATACTTTAGGAGCTTCTTCTGATTTATCAACGGCAAAATGTCCACCATATCCTGAAGGTATGGTACGCAAGAAACAAGGAGAATCTGTTTTTTTACACATTTCGACATACCATTTCGAAATATCATATGGAACAGCTTTATCATCCAATGCATGAAATAATATCATTGGACAGGTTTGGGTTTTCTTACTTTTGCTTATAATTTTATAAACTTCTTTATTCTCATTAGCTTTCAAATATGGTTTGCTGAAGAATGCTGTTGCAATTTCATTTGCGTCTATGTCAGTCTGCATAACAAAGGGGTCAATATGTGAAAACAAATTTGCATGAGACTTCAAATAGTTTACAATATCTTGATTATCTGGCTCCACTTTGTATAAATGTGTCTTCTCTGCTACATTTGAGCAATCGACATTCAAACCTAGTCTGTCAGCCCAGTACTGCAGGCTACCACCCCTTGTATATCTAAGCGATTCAATGATTGAAATAGATGGAGCTAAACCAGCTGATGCTATGATAGGAATTGGCTGGGCCTGACTCATATATGTTGTAGCTATACCGCCATTGGATTTACCAAACATGAAACACCCATCATCCTTCAGATTGAAATTCTTCATTAGAAATTCATACATACTACAATAACAAGATATTGACATCAGGTTATGTCTGGCATCGCTGATTGGTGGGGCAAGTTCTCCTATAGAATACTTGTCGCTCATACCACAACAGTCACACACAGCATAACCATTCATTGCAACAAACTCCAATAAGTCTTGGTAACTTCCAGAACTTGTCCATGAAAAGCCTCCTGTACCATGTGCGAATATCACTAATCTGACAGGTTCTCCTGTATTGCTATAGTTCGGCGGCAATATAATCATTCCATTGTCAAAATGACGTTCATTCTCTAAAATAGAAGATTCCGTATTTCCTGTTTTATCAAAAACTTCATAACTAAATGAAAGCTTTGACAATAAAGAATAAGTATTCTTTGTGTCAGGAAGTCCATTCGTGACATAAGTTACGTTTATCACTTTTGTTCCAATATAGTTGCAATTGTTTTCTATTTTAATCTTTACCCATACCGTTCCCTCCAATAACTTATAATTAGTTGTGGTTCCAATGAATTTGAAATCTTCCGTATAACAGTAAAACTTGACGTTCTCTCCATCTTCTATATTATTAATGGCTTTTATTTTTTGTGCATTCAAAAATACGGGGGTATTCAAATACTTCAGATAATCTTCCCTGCTGTTTGTAATTCTTTTAACATTTCCATTGTTATCTATATCACCACCTTGCAATTCTATATCCCTATTGATTTCTTTACCATCTATCTTAATCGTAAAAAATCCAGTCACAGTCACATCCATAGCTGGCATCGTACTTGGTATCTCTGACCAGCCAGAGAAAGAATAGCCTTCTTTCTCGGGGGCTGCCTCAGGAGATATTTCCATGCCATACGCTATATTATCAGACTTATACACTTCCCCATCTACTTTATAAATCAACTTAAATATGTAATCTTCAGGATTCTGACAAAGATACATGTCCTTTGTTGCCAAATAGGCTGCCTCCTGAGCGATGAGAGCATTCTCATCCGTTACATTAACAGAAGGATACTTTGACTCTTTGTCTGATACATCTATACGAGCCGAATTACCTAATACCGATATCCCACAACGTGGTGCAATTAGCGCTTCATAATAGCAACAGGCAGCCGTATATTCTGCCAGCCCATATCCACATTGAGTTCCGTCGCGCGTTAAATCATATTCATTGTTAAGAGAACTTGATCTTAAATTCTGAATGGCAGTTCCATACGGAATCACGAAATCCACACCATAATCTTCACAAAAGGATTTTGCAGAATTAGCGATTAATTGCCATCTGTCATAAGAAGATTTCTCAGTATTTTCCGAATACTCGCTCCAATAACTATGTACAAGGAGGAAACCAAGTTCTGCGTTCGGTTGACACTCCTTTATGATAGAAATCAACTCATCCAAATAACCAGTAGCATCATTGTTGTTCCATTCTGAATAATAAGGTGCATACGTGCTAACCTGATGGATAATAATCAGATCCCAGTTTTCTTTCGTTAAGACATCCCTGAATAGTTTTCCATCTCCCGCTTCTCCTTTACCTGTTTGTACATTGGCAGATAGACCACCTATTACCTTTGAAATTGAATAGGTATTTTCAATGTCATTATCATTATAAATATCAACCCAATTCTTAAAGGAACCTTCACTGCGATAACATTGATATAGACACATCGTGCTGAGGTCAACCTTACTTGCCTTTGCGATGAGGGGCAGAATACGGGTCACCCCACGTGTATAACCATTTCCTATATCAAGAACTCTCAGTTCTGCTTTCTCTAAAACGCTATTCTCTGCTCTTGCAGGCAGACATAATAGGATACAGATAACAAAAAATAAGAAATTCTTCATTTGTTAATTATGACCATTAAAAGCTTCCAACTTTTCCAGACGTTATGTATTAGGTTACAACTCTCCGCCAGCCTCTGGCTCATCTGTTATGGTCTTAAATTATAATCACTCAGAGTTACAACAAACATTAGTTTACTTAACTCTCAATACGACCGCTCCGTATGATAATCCGACACCAAAACCTGCGAGAACAATATTTCCTTTCAGTTTCCCTTCTTTCTCTGCCTCACAAAGTGCTATCGGTATGGTAGAAGACACGGTATTTCCGACTTTTTCCATGAAGATATAGAACCGTTCCTTATCAATACCCATCAACTTTCTGATATAATTAATCATATACTTATTGGCCTGGTGAAATACGAATAAGTTCACATCATCCATAGTCAGTCCATTTTTCTGAAGCGTTTCGTCTATAAGAGGCGGAACAATGTCAGAAGTAAAATCAAAGATGGCCTTACCATTCATATACAGGTTATCACTACTATGAATACCTCCCTCTTCATTAACTTGATAATCATTAGCCAATTGGAAGTGCCTTGCACAACCTGTTTTTACAATCAACTGCTCTGCCCCACTTCCATCTGTACCCAAACAAAACTCACCTATTTCCGCATATCCTGACTCAGAAATAAGGGTTGCCGTAGCACCATCACCAAATATGGTACGATTTCCTTTATCCTGTGGATGGATATATTTGGTATATGTCTCTGCTGTCAACAACAAGACATTCTTGGCAATTCCGCTAACAACCAGGCCTTTTGCCAAGGCAAGTCCATATTCATAGCCAGAACAACCCAAATTAAAGTCAAAAGCTCCGCATCTGGTACTTAATCCCAGTCTGTCCTGAATGATACAGGACGTACTTGGCAGATGATAGTCTGGACTCTGGGTGCATAGCAGAACAAAATCTATGATGGAACGGTCCATGCCTTTGTCTGTAAACAATTTTTCCGCAGCCTTCACTGCCATATCGCCAGCAGTCTCATCCTCTCCTGTGACATGTCTCTCAGATATGCCAACTTTCTTTGATATCTTATCGATAGTCCATTCGGGGAATTCCTCAACTAAGTCCTCATTGGTTACAATCTTCTCAGGAAGATAATAATCGATTCCTTTGATAAATGCTTTCATCACAAACTATTTTACGGAAAAGCCTCCATCGATTAGCAATTGAGTACCCGTCATCCACTTTGTAGCATCCGAGAGAAGATAAATGATAGAAAAGGCGACTTCTTCTGGCTCTCCATATCGTCCTAACGGGTAGTTCTTCATATCTTCGTCAAGTACATCCTGAGAAAGAGCCGCGCTGTGGATTAAAGGAGTATTAATCATACCAGGATGGATGGTATTCACTCTTATACCTCTTGGTGCCAACTCTATGGCAAGAGCTTTTGCATAGCCTGCCAATGCAGATTTGGTCGCTCCATAAAGACTACCTCCTACCGCCCCACAGAACACGCCTGACATAGAAGAAGTGATTACTATTGATGCACCTTTATTCAATTTCTTCTGTTCCATCAATTGCTGGATTAGATTGATATGTGAGAAGGTATTGATTTCAAAGATTATTTCCATGTCCTTTTTCTCTGACAGCTTTGCCATCATAGAATAAAAGATACCTGCATTACTGGCGACACCATCTAATTTGGGAAATTTGGAAACTGTTTCACAAAGTGCTTTAAAATCGGTCAGATTAAGAGCAAAAGACTCAGCACATCCCTGTGGAATCTCATTTTTTGTGGCATTCAATCCTTCTTCATTCAAATCAAGCAGAATCAACCTCGCCCCCATCTCAGCACATTGTAAAGCCGTTGCCTTGCCTATGCCTGATGCTGCACCAGTTATGAGAATTGTCTTACCTACTATAGAAAACGGATCCTTCATATTCTGTTTATTTCGACTGAACAACATTAAACAAATCCTCTACCGTATCACATCCCTTCATATCCTCAAACGTGAGATGCTTACCATATTTTTTCTCCGTGATGTTAAGAACAGCTAGAGCAATTAATGAACTCCACTCATCTAACTCGTGAAAGGATGTCTGAGCTGTAATCTCACTGGCATCCGTATCATCAAACTGATCTGCAAAATCTGCAATAAAATTCTTTAGTTCCATATTAAATCGATTTAAATTTATAATGCCATGGCAGGATTACCCATATAGGTTCTGCCATCTTTTGTATTTTTAATAACCATACTGTTACCACCAATCACCGTATTGTTTCCGATCCTTTTCTGCTGAAGCACTACAGACGCAACACCGAAAAGATTCTCTTCCCCAACTGTAACTTCACCAGAAATATTCACGGCTGGCATCAAAACGTTATAATTACCTAACTGAGCATCGTGTCCTAAAGTTATACCTACGTTAAGAATATTGAAGTCACCGAAATGGACATTACATGAAATCCAACATTTGCTGCAAATGATATTTCCTCGCCCCATTGAGTAATTGGTTTCATCCATGAAAATAACATCTGGAGCCACCAGATTGGGGAACCACACATGTTTATTCGTAATGCTTTCAACAATCTTTCTGACTATAATAGGATTGCCGATTGCTATGGCAATGGCAAGTTCTTGATTATATTGATTCAACACATCGATACCTCCTAACACTTCTCCATATTCGTTCCTGGTACCTTGAAGTGCAGGTGCATCATCGAAGAAGCCTATAATGTTCCAAACTGGATTAACTTTATTAATCTGTTTGATTAAACAGGCAATTTCCCTACCGAATCCCCCTGCTCCAAATATTGCTATATCCTTCATAATAATTATTTATGTGTTACCTTAAAACTAAGAGGAAGGTGGTCAGAGAGCAACTCTCCATTGCCATCTACAGCCTCTGGATAAACTCTGAAATCGGACAAAAAAACATCCTTACACCGGTAAAGAACCCAGTCAACGATATGACGTGTTGCTGGAGCGGTTATACTTTTATCATTAAGAATATTAAAACCTGCTTTAGTAAGCACTGCAAAACTTTGATTTGTAATCCTGTTAAAATCACCGACAAGAATACAGTTATCATACTCAGAACAGATACTTAACATTTCTCTATAAAGTGCGTTATGCTCCTCTCTCTTTATACCATTAGGAGCATGTAAACTCATCACATACAATTTTATTCCATCAATATCATATTGTGATATACAATAACCTGTTCCGTATTCAAGAGTACCATTGCTATTCTTTACACCCTTAAGACTCTGGAAAACATCATATTTATAGCTTATTAATCCTTCTTTCCAAAAAATGGCCAAATTGTTATATCCAGAGCTTGTTGTTCTCGGAAAAATTTTGTAACCTGTTCTTTTGTCAAAAAGGACAGTAGGTGTCTTTACAGATATTCCTTCATGATTTGCAAAAGTATCATCATATTCATTCAGCAGATAATGGCAATCCGGACAGTAGGTAGTAATAAAATTAACAAAACCGTCTAATCTGACTTTGTAACTATCCTCCCTGATGATGCTGTATGGTTTTTTCCCTTTTGAGAAATGTCCAATATTCCAATGCATGAACTTTTGAGATTCTCCACTCGCAACGCGACGAGTAAAAATCTGAGGGGCAGAAACTTTACTATCAGAAAGAGATTCTTTTGTATAAAAATCAATTTCATCTGGTCTATAATTATCAACAGCCTTATTAAGTATATAAATACATTTTGCATCTGGAGGTAACACAATATCTAATTTCATTCCCTTTTGGACAATTATATAATTATTGTAATAGTCACTATATTGAACCTGTTCGTTTTGTTTCTTAGGTTCTTCCCTAAGGATATGGACATAAGCCCCATGCTCTTTATTTGCCTTCACTGCAACATAATCATATTCATCAAATGTGTTTGAGGGGATATAGATTGAAGTGTATTTATTACTATTTGACATTTTGTATGTTCCAGAAACAGTAATAAGCACATTCTTAACATTATCTTTTCTAATTTGAGCATTTAAAGATAATGATATTAGCAAAAGGCTTATTTTGATTATTATATATCTCATAATAAAGGATAAGGATAATGTCACATTATTCAAGCCTATAACTTAATAACATCGGCGTAAAAAAAATCTTCCATCTCACGTACAATAGCCAAAGAAATTGGATTGCTTATATAGTTCAAAACATTCCCTTTGTTTATGGCCTTAAGGAAAGAAACAATCTCATATCGGATACCTTCACCATCTAACTGATAAAAGTATCGTTTGTTCTGAGCTGGGTCTTCTCTACGGATTTCGAAATAGTCCATCTTCCACCAAGGAGCAGGAACATAGATATAACCTGTTGTTCCTGATACGACCAGTTCACCCTCAGTCTTCACGCCCTTACCCACTTTTATAGAAGCTACAGCATGAGGATAGACTAATGAGATTTTTGTGAAAGTGTCATAATGTTTGTTCTCATCAGCAAACAAAGATTGTATCTGCTTGCTTCGATATTCTGTTCCTAATATCTGGAATACGGGTAATAAAGCATTGGGACCCCAAGCACACAAACTGCCTACTGTGTCAGAATTCAATTCTCGTAAACTGCTACATGAGGCATCAACAGACACCACATCACCAATGCGACCACTTTTTATCAGTAACAACATACGGTAGTATGCCATGGAGAAAGCTGTCCTGATGGCATCCATTAAAACCAGCCCTTTATCCTTGGCCAATTCTGACAACTCATTCCACTCTTCCACAGACTTTGTCATCGGTGATTCACACAGAACATGTTTACCTTTTTCCAATGCATACTTCATCTGTGCGTAATGAACATCTATCCTTGAAATGATATAGACCGCATCAACATTCTCTATCAACTCTGAATAATCATTCGTAACTACAGGTAGCTTAGAAAGTTCACCCGACAATAGTTCCATCTTTGGGAAACATACGCCCCAAACTTCTGCTCCGTTTACGAAATGGCTCTCCTTTTCGAACTTCTCTATTAAGTTAAGTTCATTCTCGTCACCAACAATACCAATTTTTATTGCATTGTCATGAGATCTCAGTTCTGTACTGGAAACACCTGCGGTTCTTTCCAGATACACCACCTTACAGTACTCGTTAAGATAGTCGAACTTTCCTTTCCAGTCGGAACCGATGGCAAAGATATCCACATCATACCTGATGATATCATCTATCTTCTGCCCTTCGTATTCTTCTACGATAACTTCGTCGGCAATACCTGTAGCTTTGACGGCCTCCATCCTTTCCATCAGTGACTGCTGCACATTGATCTTGCCACGTGCCATGTCAAAACCTTCGGCGGTCACACCAACAATCAGGTAGTCGCCTAAAGCCTTGGCACGCTCCAACAACCGTATATGACCGTAATGGAGCAGGTCGTATGTACCGTATGTGATTACCTTCTTCATGAACTATTTTATATAATACCTCTTTTCTGCAAATCCTTGAACGCATTAACTAAGGTTGTGTTATCCTCTTTTGTCAATGCACCAATATGACCGACACGGAAGACCTTATCTTTCAGTTCTCCACCGTTTGGACAGATCCAGATACCATACTCATCCTTCAGAATGGTGAAGATATCGTACGCAGAAGCTGTTGTCGGGTGTAGTGGAGTAACAGCATTGGGTAAAGAATTAGAGACAATCTCAAAAGGCAGGCCTTTTATCTTTTCCCTAAAATCAGCAGCCAAGTCACCAATTTTCTTGTTTTCATTCTCCACACCTCCTGCAGCCTCTATCTCTTTTAATCTCATGTTGATTTGCCTTAAGATGCCAACGGCACAGGTAAAGGGTGTTTGACCTCTTTCGCCATTCTTCAAAGCATCTTTAAGGTCAAAATAAAGCGACTTTACGTGATTGGTGTTCACCCGCTCCACAGCCTTTTCAGACAATACAATCAGAGATATTCCAGGGGGACAAGCCAAAGCTTTCTGGGACCCCGTGATCATCACTTGAACGTCTAGGCCTTTCATATCGAAAGGATCACAGAGGAATGAGCTAATAGAATCAACTACCAAAAAGATGTTATTTCTCTTGCAGAAATCACTGATTAGTCGGATATCGTATAACACTCCTGTCGATGTCTCGTCCAGATTCACCAGAAAACCTGTATATCCCTGACCTTCGTATGGTTCCAGCATCTCAGCAGTTACCCCACGACCAAATTCGGGACGTATCTCTGTAAATGGAATATCATGAATCTCACATATCTGACAGAAACGTTCTCCGAAACTACCACCGTTGATAACCAGAACCTTGTCTTCTTCTGAAAAGACATTCATAACTGAAGCTTCCATAGATGCAGTACCCGAGCCTGTGATAAACACCACGCGGGCATTTTCCTCTGCCTTGGCAAACTTCTTAACTAACCGCTCATTCTCAAACATCAGTTCTGAAAACTCCGGTGTCCTGAAATATGGTACCTGCTCTGCCCCGATTGCCCGAACGGCTTCGCTTGACATTACAGGACCCACAGTAAAATTAAGCATGGTCCTGTAGTATTTTTGTTCTTTTCTCGTTATGATTTAACCTATCTCTTTTAGGTGTCATATAATCTGAACCGAATTGAATTGTCAGACATTCATGATAGTTTTTTACAATATACACTTCTATATTTTCAAAAGGAACAAGAATCAACTCTTTTAGTAAACTTGTTGGATAGTATTTTCCCAAACAATTGAACTCCTCAAAATATGATGTTAATTGCCTAACACTTTTCCCATTTGACATCCTGGCCATTTTGTCATACCAATACAATTTTAAATCGCGGGGAAACACTCTGCCAAGATAATATGTTATTCTCGAACAAAGGCGTATTAATATATTCCCCTTTTTAAAATCAGGATAGACCTTAAGCATACCTTGAAACATCAAAGTGAAAAGTATTCTTAATTTACGAGCAATCTTACCATTGGGGGCATTATCAACTATTATAATATCAATTGTCGGAGGGTATACATACTTTTCAGTACCATTTACACTTCGTATCCGTTTTATCCATAGAGTTTGGGGATTTGTATTATCAAACTGAAAGCGACCGTCTTTATCTATTACCTCTACAATTCTATTATAATTATCACGGTCAACCATTATGTCCAGATCATCATCCCATGGAATAAACCCTTTATGTCTGACAGCCCCAAGAAGAGACCCCCAATCCATACTATATTTGATTTCATTCTTTACACAAAAAGAATGAAATTCATGCATGAGCACTAATAAGTGCTCTTGCATTTCCATAACTCCATATTGGTTCTCTATATCCATATATCTAACAAGTAGGTCTCTCGCCCTTACAGACAATGACACCATAATCATCAAGTTTTATTCCCACTTTTATCACTTTTGCAGGATTACCTGCAACAACACATCCATCTGGAACATCTTTGGCAACGACGGCATTTGCACCAACTATTACATGATCTCCAATAGTAACTCCTGGACAAATCACAGCACCCCAACCAATATTAACATGATTTCCGATATGGGTATCAACAAAGGGATGCTCCCCATTATGATAATGATCATGTGCTAATATTAGAGAATTCTGTGCAATATGAACACAATTACCTAAATGTACCCCTTTGGGATTGATACCATCTATTTTTGCTTTACGATGAATAACACACATATCACCTACTTCAACACCACGTATTTTACGATGATAAAAGATACTTACATTATTAATCATGACAAACAGAAAGAATTTTATTCTTTGCTTTAATGACTTTTCTTTTGAAACTATAATTTTTTTTCCCATAATAAATATTACTTGTTTTCTATTATTTTCTGTTTTTTAAGAATAATCTCTGCCATCTTCAGCATTGGAGGACCAATGAACTTGTTGTCCTTCACGGCAACACCTTTGCCTTCTGCCTTTGCCTCCTCCGTTAACTGAACCATTTCCTCTGCCCAAGCAACCTCTTCTTCAGACGGCGAGAAGTACTGATTAACCAAAGGTAATTCCTTGGGATTTAATACCAACATTCCTTCGAAGCCCAGATTCTTAGACAGAATCAAATTCCTCTCTAAATCCACCAAATCATGTACTTTGATGTGAACTGTATCAATAGGTACTATCCCTGCTGCACGAGCAGCATTGACAATGGTATTCCGTGCATAAAATATACTCATACCCTGCTCGTCATGCTTACCACCAAGATCGGTAACGTAGTCCTCACAACCAAAGGCGACAGCGATAACACGAGTACATGCAGTACAGATTTCTTTGATGTTGACAATAGCACCGGCTGTCTCAATTAATGGTATTAGTTTAAACGTACCAATTGGAAGATTCTTCTCATACTCTATAGTTTCCAACAACTTACCGACAAAATATACATCCTCCTCTTTGGTACTCTTGGGGTACATAAAGCCAGAGATTCCTGGAATAGTAAGCTGGTAGAGGTCCTTAAGCAATTCACCACTTTCTCGGTCATTCACACGGGGAAAGATCAACTTGCCCTGAGCCTCAGGACGAAGGACAAACTCCTTGATGTTATCACGAGCCGTCTGCTTATCAACAACAGGCACAGAATCCTCTATGTCCAACAGAAGGACGTCAGCATCACGACGAAGGGAACTATCCAACAACTTTGGATTATGCGCAGGAACAAACATCAGGCTGCGCATCAGATATGTTTGATTATCCATTTTTCTTTTTCTTGATTAATACATGACGACGGAAAGAGAGAACATCTTCGCCACGTTGGTTATAAGCTACAGATTCCACATATATAATACCGCGGTCGAGCTTACTCTTTGACTCGCGTTTGTCAAGTACTGTGGAACGAACATAAATCGTGTCATTAATAAATGTAGGTGCCAGATGCTTCACATCTTCATAACCTAAATTCGCAATAGCTTTTCCACTTATATCCGGGACAGTTAATCCAACTGCAAGAGAAAAAACTAAAGTTCCAACAACCAATATCTGGCCATGCTGATTCTTAGATGCATAATCAGTATTAGTATGAACTGGATGATAATTCATAGTTAGTAAACTAAAAAAATTATTATCACTTTCGAAAATGGTCTTTGATAAGGAATGTTCAATAACTTCACCTACACAAAAATCTTCATAATACCTACCAATTGCTGATGGTTCCATTGTGAATAATTATAAAATTATTATTTATGTATTTGCAATAATGAAATAGCACTCAATATAATATATATTCTTTTAATCTCATATCACTAAATGTATTGGCATCTTATCAATTCTATTATAATTCAAACTCTGATTTTGAAGGAAATTTTACCTGCATAAAATCTAAAATAGTCTCCTTTAAATAATCTACTTCTTTTTCAGACAAGCCAGAAAGGTCATCATTCAAGCACACTGACTTGATTTTTTCCGACCTTAATGTTCTTTTTATAATATCTATATTGTTAAGAGATATATTGATTTTAGCTGCCCTAAATTTCTTAGGACAAAACTTATTCTGGGCAAGTTGCCAATAACGGATAATATAAGGATTAAGACTGAGGTCTTCCCTAAATCGAGAACAACTAATAGTGGCAAGAGATTCGGCTTTTCCCCAGACTTCAGCAAAAGTCGACTTAAGCATTGGCTGTTCTACATGTGCCCCTCTAAAACCTTCAAACTTCGTTCTTCTCAGAATTGTGAGAAAGAGGCTCACTAATAATCCCTGAAAGCTAAGGTGGGGATTCATCCACTTCGAAAAGGATTGTCTCACAACTTCTCTACGATTGAAAAAGCAGTTAATTAACCCGACATCGCATATTTTGTGGAGGTAATTGTCAAAACTGCGTACTTGTGAATACTTCGCTGCATTCAAGAAGGTCTCCTCCGTATTGTCACATGGAAGGCCGTTTCGAAAGAAATATGTTGACTCTATCGGCTGATTCAAATAGCAATCATCGTTAAAATATACGAAATGCTCCGATAGTCCTTCTATGCGCCCCAAGTTAAGCTCTATGGTACATGAATTAAATGTAGGCAGAAACTGTTCTGGTATGAAATCACTATGCTTAACCATAACGATTTTAGGATGGTTAGGATTGATCCAATCTGGGAATTTACCATTAGTCACCAAGTAAACCTTATTTACCCACGGTGCATAATTCTCTACAGATCTGAACCAATAGCGAAACAAATCATCCCAGTTGCGATAACGAGCTTTAGAACGATCACCTGACTTTATGTCTCCTTTATACTTACGGTATTCTTCTTGCCACAAAGGGTCATTTGAATCTAACCATGTAACGACAAAGTCAATTTGATCTATTTGATTCATCTTCTATGTCTTTAGAGGGTTCAACTTGAAATTCGCTACAAATTGGCATAGCAAGGAATACCAATAGCGTATATGGAGTTATTAATGATGATCTTTGATAGAAAGAAAGCCAATAAATAAGAAGAAACATTCCATCGTAAAAAGTCATTCGATTTTGTTTTCTCCACTTATATAAAATATTATATACAATAAAGACTATTGCGAAACCAACATATCCGAATTGAAATATCCATTTTTTTGCACCTGCGTTACCACCTGTTTCTCCCATTGTTATTTGTGGAGGAAGATTATCTGCCCCGACGCCAAACCACAATTGTCCTTTTTCAAAAGCTTTATCATAATAATGATCAAAAATATCTGTTGTTCTATTGTCGATGTTTTCTGTATCTTCAACTCTAGATATAATCAGTAGTTCAAGGTTCTCTTTCAATAATAGAAATAAAAAGAGAGACAATAAAAACATAATCACAAGATTCTTAATATTGAATCTAAAAGTTGTAAAAAGGAAAAAAGCAAGTAGTACGTAAAAAGCTAATGAAAACGCTATTATTCCGCTAATTAAGAACACATAGAAAGGAAACCTCATGGATTTAACTTTCCATGTAAAAAACAACAAAAAGCCACATAGAGTTCCAATTAGACCAGGCTCATTTGCTAGACACTGGAAACGAGGTGGAATATAACTTGTTGATACCAAATTGAACAACAGATGAACAAAATAGGTGACTCGAACGTCTGTCGTTCTTGTTGCACTACCAATAACAATACCTTTATGAGCAAACTGATATATAAGGTATTCGATTATGGCAAATGATAAAATGAATGCTAAATACCATATAAATTTATTGATAACAGATTTCTGTATTTCTCTACTCAGACTGAGAAATAGAAGGCCGAAAACCAATGCAAGAATACCAGACATACTGGGCAGACATGAATTAATCAATGTAGAGATGAGATAAACGGCTGCCCATCCACATCCAAACAACACCATTTCCCTCCGATTATCAGTTATAACCCCAGGGCTACTTGAACAAGCCAAATAGAAAAAGACTAGAATTGCCACTGAGATATAATAGATACCTGGTAACTTATATACAGAAAACGGAGCCAACATCGTCAATAATGCATAGATGACAAAGATGTTTACTAAGATGACTATTTTTCTCTCCTTTACAATCTCCATAAAACCCAATAATCAGAAACTGATACCTTGTATAAATTGAATTGATTCCATTCTACTATTCTGTATTTTAGAATCAAGCAAAGAATAGTCAACAGAAGTTGTTTTAACATCTATGGTTTTAGAGTCTATATGCCTATCTGACAAACCTACTTGCATAAGCAGATTCTTTGCTCTTCCTGACTTTCGACAATCTAATGAATAAAAATCTTTCTTGAATACTATCGACAAGGCGATTGCATGAAAAGAATTAGCCACAACATATCGAGCATATTTGATGTAACCTAAGAACTCTTCTGGAGAGATACCTTCAACTAAATGACATCCTACTTCCATCCTGTTTCTAATCTCTGGTCTAGCTTGACCTCTTACAACCTTGCAATTCAGTTTCTCGGCTAACCGTTTGGCAAATGCATACGAATGAGGATCCTTTTGGACATTATATATAAACACATAATCTGTCTCTGAAGGGCGAACTGCTATTCTTTCAAAATAGTCTTCACTAATCATAAGAGTAGGATCCAAACAACACTGTACGGGTATAGAGAATCTTTCTTCTAGTGCAAGTTTTAGATCACTTTCACGTACAGAAACTTTATCAAAAGAAGAAATCATTCCACCGATTTGATTCCACTGATCACTACTAATTACATCAATTTCACCTATGCTTGCAGCATATGCAATAAATTTAGTCTTTCCTTTGGGGAACTGCCCCCAAAACACAGGATCAAAACCTCCGCACAAATTGGGATTCCATATTTGGTCACTTCCAAATATAATATAATCATAATCAGAAGGTACATCCATTGCATTCATGACCGGTGAAGACAGGACAAATCTCCTTTTTATAAATGCACTGAAAGCATTCAATGCTTTTTGTCTCATGCGACATGAGAGTAAATTCCGGATCAAGTACTTGAACTTAATTATAGTGCCTTTCCGTGATTTCAATATAGCTAAGGAAACTAGTTTCCTTTCATCTTCAACAGAAGGAATTCGGTAATCAATAACCTCAACCTGATGACCTTCCTGACACAACAATTCTTGAAGTGCATAGCATTGTAACACAGCACCGTAATTAAGTGTCCTATGAAAAGTAAGTATTCCTATTTTCATTGTTAAATCCGTTCCTCTATTTCTAAATTCAAGTCTTTAAAGACCTTTCTCATAAAATCCTTATATCGTTCAAAATTAGCTTCTGCCAATGCATCTTTCCAAATATATGTATTAATGTTTCTATCTGAAACATAATGATCTAAATCAGAATAACCATACATTTTTAGCAATAGCATCTTTTGAGCTCTATTTCTTGTCTTTGATATACCAAGCAATACCATCATTTTCGCAAGCAAAGACGCTAATCTATTTTTGAACGTTTGCCTATATTTTCGCTTTCCATATACACTACCTAGATTATTCAAGTATCCCTCTTGCTTATTCTTTCGATAGATTTTAGTTTCTTCTGCTTTTATATATTCTACCTTCTTGTCCTCTGCCTTTTCAACTTTCATCTTAACAGACAAAATAACACCTTCTTTTTCGCCCCGTTTGAATGCAGAAGACCGCTTGCTGTAACAGAAATCTTCTTTCATCATCGTTTGAATGGTTCCATCTGGTTGCAGGACATCAGCACTTACGAGCATTGAAGAAATGGAACAATCGAAACATCCTGAATTGTTATACACAGCAGAAGCAACAGTTCCTGGAAGACCTACCAACCCATAAAAATCTGCATATCCTTTTGCAAGACACTCCTTTGCCAGTTTTATCACGCTAACTCCACAATCACAAACAATGATATCATTCTCAATCTCAAAATTATTTACCTTTACTGTTGAAACAACAACTTGAGGATTATATGTCGAATGAAAAAAAATGTTCGAAGTCTGACCGACAAGATCAAATTTTATATTATTATGATACAGGTACATACATACTTCTATAAGTTGCGTTCTAGTATCTGGGGTTATCCAGCATTCACACATTCCTCCTGTCTTTATCCAAGTTTTCTTGGATAAAGGAATATTATGATCATAAAATACTTTTTTTTCGATTAGAAACTCTGAAAGGCCCTTCATTTCCTTACTTATAATATGCGATAATGTCGTGCTTTCCAACTTGTTTTTCTAACGGAGGTAGCTCCATATAATTCCCGTAACAAACTCTCAACCAAGTATCATAATGGCGAATTGCCCTAAAAGTCAAGCCTTCAAATTCGACATCAATAAACTCTTCAAACAAATTAGATGGATACGTATCATAAGGATTATCCACAGACATCGTAATTCCTACTAAGCCTGTAAACTGCCCATCATATTGTTGCATGAGTCTTGATATCTTCGTCTGGATAAAACGTTTAGGAATTGGGTATAGTTTAATAATTATTTGCTTAATGACACGTACCCAATTAGTTTTACTCAAAATTAAACTTGAAAGACTAGTGTTTTTAATTGTATTAAAATATATAAGCCTTTTGATCTTTTTCTGCCAAAGTACCCTTTCTTCTAAATTAGTAGGAAAGTTATCAACAGCAAAAACATCAATAAACAATCCATAAGAGCGTTTGACAGTTTTTCTGTAGAAGAAGAAAGTTTGCGTATCGTAAACCTTTCCCATCCCTGTAGGATGGTTGGTGTTAAATGATAAATCTGAAAACGGGAACCTTTCGGAGTGATATAATTCTTTAAATCGTTCATAGTCTTTACGTGGCATAATAATGTCAATGTCATCATCCCACGGAATGAATCCCTTATGACGGATAGCTCCTAATAATGTTCCATAAGCTAAGCTATAACGAATATCATTCTTTTCACAAAAACCGGCAACATGTTCCAAAATACTTAAAGGTATTCTTTTATATGCCTCTTTTTCTATCTCTTTTCTCATTCTTCTAATATTGTACTTGAAATTATCTTCTTACTCTTACTCTTATATATATTTTTTTTAGATAAAAACGAAATAAGCAGTACCACGCAGGAAATGGCCAATTTCCTATCCATTTTGCTAAAGTTACTGAATAGTAATCTGTTTTGGTTGAAGCAAAAAAATTGACAAGTCTGTACCCCTGTTTCCGTTTAATTTCCTGCATTTTCTTATTACGAAAGGAAGTGTGTGTGTAAATTGCATCTATTCCTGAATTTTTCACATACTCATCCCTTGCCGCGTCCAACTTTGAATAAATTCCAAATCCCTGATATTCAGGAAGAATAGCGCCAAAACCGTAGTAAGCGATTTTCCCTTTGTGATACCAGAAATTCTGTTCTCGAATAGTCACTGAAGCTGTTCCAACCAATTTACCATCCATCAGGGCAACAAAACATTTGCCATCACCGACTTTCTCTTTCAGTTCGTCACCTGTCAAATAAGCTGTTACCTGAGCACCACCATCCTTATTCTTATCGCTATGAGCAGCAAGAAGGATTTTATGGATGACATCCCAAGAGATTTCTGATGGTTTTTCAATGACAATGACTTGATGCTTCATTTTATTGAATGTTTATATCAAACTCTTTCATTAGCGCTTCCATACCCGTAATAGCTTCCTCCCTTTTCTGTTCAGATCGTAAAGTATGCAATATGTTAATCAGATGGGATTCTCTGAAAGTTTTGAAAATCAGATGATTCTTGAAATACTTGGGGCAGAACCTGCGTATTACTCTTAGATAAAGAGATGGACTTTTGCAAGTTACAAGATAACCATATAGCCTTTCACGACAGAATCTCTGGAATTGCTGTTCGACAAATGAATCATCTTTCAGACATTCTGAACGGGATTCTATAGCAGACAAATCCTGTTGGTCATCATATCTTACATATATCTTGTTATAACTCCGAACCAAATATCTGTGAACTTCAGCTTTGCCGCCCTCGAAGAGAATCTCAATCAGCAGGGCTTCGTCTGTCTGACCTGGTCTTATATCCCTGAAAAGGAAGTTTCCTTGTCCATATAACAAATAGGAACCGTTATACCATTCTTCACTACCGATACAGTGAGTGTGTTGGGACAATATCATATCAGCACCATTGTCTGCCATCCTGTGGAATCGTTTCCTAATCTCGGGCGAAGGATAGCGAAATTGCTCAATTCCTCCATGATAGATGACAATCAAATAGTCACAATCCTTCTTCAACTTTTCAATGTCTCGACAAACGACATACTCATCATATATCCAAGCACCACCTTTAGTAGATGTTGGTTTATTGAATATACGTTCACAGACGTTGTAAACAACAATTTTAGTATCCCCCACTTTGCGCAAGAACCATCTTTGTATATTATTCTCATTGATACCAGCACCAATATAAGTGATTGATGCTTTCTTGAGGGTGTCAATAGTTACTATGTTTGCAAACGCTAACGATGGATAAGACACCACTCTCGGGGGCTGCGAGCCCCCTGCCGTGAGGCATCCCCTCGGTGTTTTTCATAGTTTTCTGAGCAAAAAGTTGGTACGATAATA